>ERZ1023464.49-NODE-49-length-21432-cov-4.233709_pt1 | contig 21432 bp, 22 predicted proteins | sample MGYA00380529_ERZ1023464 | MGnify/ENA primary metagenome ERZ1023464 (study PRJEB33173, sample SAMEA4830324) | metagenome | study: EMG produced TPA metagenomics assembly of the PRJEB25223 data set... | reverse complement strand
CCAATTACCTATAAACATGGCTACTAGTGAGAAAATCATTAAGGAAATATTTTTTGAAATATTAAAATACTGGTGCAAATAATCCTGCTCAATTTTCTTCATGTTCTCAGTTAATATTGAAATAAATTTCCCTGATTTTTCCTTAGAAAATTCTCTATAATCCCTATCTAAAATAGATTTAAACACCTTATTTTTATATCTTGACATAATCTGCCTAACAAGTTTATTTCTTAATCGAAGGGATATAAAATTAAGACTGGCATAGATAAATATTACGATAGCACCTATTAGTATCGCTTGGGTTAGATCTTCCCTATTTTGGGACATTCCACTATCAATTATAATTTTAATAGAATAAGCAAAAGCAATATTAGTTAAAGGAACTAATATATTAAAAATCATGAAAGTATAAAAAGACTTCTTATGGTACTTTGTCAATTGTTTCATTCCTAATCTACCTCATAATTCTTACATTTCATTTAGAAAATGTGATATAAAATATTCTTCTAAGTCAATATTCTCTCTCCTAATCTCTTTCATAGAGACCTGTTCTACCATTTTTCCATTTTTGATAAAACCAATCTTATCTGCTATCTGTGAAATTTCCGATAATATATGACTCGATATTAGTATTGTAATTCCATGCTCCTTAGAAAGCGACAACAAAAGATTTCGAATTTCTTGAATTCCTATTGGATCTAAACCATTGATTGGCTCATCTAAGATTAACAATTTAGGTTTTGTTAGGAAAGCCCGAGCTAAACCAAGTCTCTGTCTCATTCCTAACGAAAACTCTTTTACTTTTTTAGTCGTATTTTTTAATCCGACCATCCTTAAGGCTCTTATTATATCTGATTCGGTAATATTTTTCCTCATATATTGCGCGTGAATTTCCAAAATTTCTTTTGCTGTGAGGTTTTCATAAAAAATTGCTGTTTCAATAACACTTCCAACCTGACTTATGATTTCTTCTCTGTGTTCTTGTAGATTTTTCCCAAAAATTTCAATACTACCTGATGTAATTGTTGATAAGGATAACATACATTTCATTAACGTTGTTTTTCCAGCACCATTCGGTCCTAAAAAACCATAGATTTCTCCTTCAGCAATTTGAAGGTTGATACCACTTAAAATTTCTTCTTTATCAATTGTTTTAAAAACTTCTTTTACTTCAACAATATTTCTCATTTCTATCTCTCTTTCTATATCTAGCTTTAAATGCAAGGATTTTTCTTCAGGAGCATAAATACTAACTTATACAGTCTCTTCGTTTAAATAAATCATCACAAAATTAGCACTTTCCTTTAAATTTAGCTATACTACTTGATATTAATATCTTTTCTTGAAATAGTATAAATTGAAAATGAAACAATCATTAAACTTATGAAACTAGCAAATATTAAGAAGAATAAGTTATCAACAAAATTATTAGTTAAACCGCCTGGACTTACATTCGAAAGTAACGCTGCTAAACCAAGTCCTGAAAGCATTGTTATAGCTATTGAATGCCTAATCATACCTAAAACAAATGGTAGTAACCCTATTAGTACTGTTGCAAACGTTATTCCAGCTAAGTTGATTAATTGACTAGCTATTGGGATATAATTTGATTCGGTTAAAACTGCTACTAATTTAATTAATAATTGAATAACTAAATGTGCAGTAAAATGAGCAATAAATGATATCAGAATTACTGTAAGCACTTTTCCCCATAGTAACTTTATTTTAGAAACAGGGTAGGAAAACAGCTGAAAAATTGTTCTTCGTTTAAATTCATCAATAATAATCGTAGACAATAAATAAGATTCGAAAATCAAAAATGCTGCTTTTGTAAATAAAGATGAAAATAATGAAGTTGCAATTGCCCAACCTTCCCATTTACTAGTAATTCTAATATTATTGGTACTCTGCCCAACAAACTCTCCTAGTTTATTATCAGTACCTAATCCCATAATAATGATTACTGTAATACCTAACACTATAAATATAGTACACAACCAGGCTAAAAATAATTTTGATTTTGAAACTTTATTTAATTCAATTTTAATAAGCGACAACATAGATTTTTCCTCCAAAAAATTTTGTTAATATTAATGGCACTATTCAAAAAGCACTTAACATACTTTCGGTATGTAAAAATTTAAAAACAAACATACCATAGGTATGTATGGTAGTATTTTTAATACCATATCTAGAGTATGGTATTTTTTATATATCAATACGTAAAATTTATTTAGTACTTTTTAAGTGATCAAATAATTTGAAAATTACTTCCATCATTTCACCAGTAATCAACTGGAACCCAATCCAAATATTCAAAGTTAACACAATCAAATCAGCTAGCTCTTCTGGATATGCTGTTTTAATTGATTTATCTTCAACACCTTCGAAAACTTTTTCTCTAATTCCTGGTAAAAAATCAGAAAATAAATTTAGATACTGTTCGCCTAATAAACGTGGACTTCTTAACATAATTGAAGCTGAGTATACGAGTCTTTGTTGTTCAAAATTAGAAAAAGAATCCATCAAAGAATTTTGTATTTTTTCTAATGCAGTATCTCCTCTCCAATTATAATTTAGAATTTCTTGATTATTTTCACTAATGATTGATTGCAATATTTCATCTTTAGACTCAAAATGATGATAAATAACACCTTTCGTCAATCCACCTAACCCATCGATTATATCTTGTATTGAGGTATTATCAAATCCTTTTTCTAAAAATAAATCTTTCGAAACTTCTAATATTTTTTTTCTAGTCTCATGTGAGTTTCTATTCCTTGCCATTATAACTCCTCCTTATCATACTAACGGTATGTAATTTCATTATAATGCAATAAACTAATAATGTCAAGATTCTTTTTATTCCCTCTAATTTTCAAAATTCATTGACAAACTACTATCCTATACAATTGACATCCCAAATCTTTCAGGATAGAACTATCCTAACTATCGAATACCTTAACTTCATAGATATCCATGTAATTCTAGACTTAGAATTCCTATAAACTAAATGTTTTCACACTATTCTAAGTAATTGATTGCCTTAAATTTTAATTTTTGAAGGATTCTAAAGTTAGAATTGCTCTAAAACAAGAAAAACGAAGGTATTCGAAACCTAGAAGAACACATTCACACCTCAACTATGACACTTACAATTCTTCTGATGAGCTTTGAGTTTTTTACCAGCCCAATCATAGTGGCTTGACGTGCTACTAACAAAGTAGGAACCTAGACTTGTCCCTCCCGTCCACTTATAGATACCTTTGGTAAAGAGTTCGTCATTGCTAAAAACTTCTATCAACTCTAAAACCTCCCTATGTGATTGTTCTAGGAGTCTAGTCGCTTCTTCTAAGGAGGTTTTCTGGTGCTTCTTCCAAAAAGCGACATTCATTTCTCCATAAGTTTTCCAATTATAAGGTTCAGGGAGAAAAGGTCTTTCGTGACCTTTTTGATTAGAATGTACCCAAGTGAAAAGTAACTGCTGCCATTCATAAAGATGGATCAAGCCATCCCGTAGATTCTTATCCCTTTTCCAGTGTGCTTCTTTTTTCTTTTGGTCTCTTAAAAAATCAAATGGAGTCTGTAGCTCATCTTCACTTAGTTGGGAGATGAAACGATTAAGCTTTTCATAGTTTTCCTTAGAAGCCAGCACTAGCTCCTCTTTTGTTTTCGGTCTAGACACAGAGCTCTCCTTCCATTTAAACTGTGGTATTTTCTTACTTCATTATACCACAGGCAAAAACTGGCTGTTCCTCTCAACAACCAGTTTCTTTATTTTTAAGTTAATTTCTTACTATTCTTCTTCTGAAGGAAGAGCGATACTATAGCCAGCAAAGCAAAGGCAATACCAACATACCAGTAGGGTTGATCTAGTGTCGTTGAACGACCTGATAGATTGACAATTCCTCGAAAAAGCATTCCTGCTGTTAGTACTGCAACTGCGGAGTTCCACAAGTTTAGACTGAGTCGCCCTAAGTTTGGGATAATTTTCAACAATAATGCCATAATGATACCCCCTACTAGAGGGACTACAAAGAGATAGTGCATATGAATGGAGGTCTCCCCAAAACTAAAGGACTCGTAGATACGGCTAAATGCTAAGAAGAAAATAGTTAGAAGACTATAACTAACAAGTGTTTTTTTGAGGCGTTTGTTTTTGATTTTAGTAACCGATGTATACAATATCACTCACCGCCCTTTCTGATATCTTGCTCCCACCTGTAGTCGGTTTATTGATCACCTGACCATTGAAGTAGAGAGTTGAGGATCCACCACCGTCAAGGTTGTAGGCTGTCTTCACTCCGTACGACTTCATCACTTTTGCCATCTGGTAAAGAGATAAGCCCTTGCTTTCAGAGGTCCGACCATCCGAAACAACGATGATATAGTGATTTTCATCGATAATTCCAATAGCTGTACGAGGATTTGAAGCCATAGCCTGACCAACTTCTGTATTGATACCGACAGAAATCTCACCATTTTCAACTAGAGACGGACCAAATGCCAGTAGATTAACTACACCATCTTGAACTAACTGGTCAGCTGAGATTTGGTTCTCGTAAATGATTTTAAAAGAGCCATCCTTGTAAATGGCAAGGTCACCATTACTAGCGTCTTCACGGACACTATCCCGATAGACGACACCATTACGGATAACATAACCTAAGCTATTAGCTCCATAGTAGTCGCCATTGACAGCTAAAATAGCATTGTTTTCAGCTGCTGTCACAGAGGTTTTGGATGTGACGTTGGTTCCATAGGAGTTTTGAGCTAGGGCTGTTTTCAGATAATCTGCAGAGCTCAGAGTCACATCCGCCACATAGATTTGCGTATCATTCACCGTCTTTTCAGTTAGCTTGACACTGATATTTCCATCTGAATAGCTAGTAGCTGTCACTTGGGCATTTTGGACTGCCTGACTTGCTACTTCTGTGTTAGATGTAGAACTGGTATTAGATACAGGGGAAATAGTCTCTGCTAGGATGAATGTCTTTAACATCGAAGAGGTAAATGAGCTTGTCAGGAGCAAACCAAAGACCGAAGCGTATAGATAAGCTTTCTTAAAAAATTTCATACTGGATAACAAGTCCTTTCTTTGAAAATAAATCGTGTCTGAACAGTCCAAGATACCACAAAGAGAAGCATTCCTACAAAAATTTTAGCCATGAATAAATTGATTCCGAAACCTGTATTAAAAAGGCTAATTAGGAGAGTATCTAAGAAAAAGAGAACAACAGACAAGGTTAAATAACCTGCACCTGTTTTTAAATTACTTGCTTTATTTTTAAATACCAATTTTTTATTAGTCGAAAAGTTGAAGATAGAGCTGGTCACACGAGCCAGCCCATTTGATAGGAGGAGGTGTAAACCTGATGGAATAAAGCTCAAGAAAAGAATAGAAAAAGCATAAACTAGATAATCCACGATAAAACTACTCAATGATGAAAGAGCGAATTTCAAAATGTTTTTGTAAATCATTAAACCATCTCGAATAGGTCGGAAGTGAGAAGCTTGATTGTCGTTTATATAGACTGTTTCAATAGGAACTTCCGAGATTGGGAAAGCTTGGCTTGCTTCGAGGAGCATGTTCATCTCGTATTCATAACGTTGTCCTTCTATCTTGAGCATAAATGGAATCATATCCGTTGAAAAGGCACGTAATCCTGTCTGTGTATCCGAAACAGCGACACCCGTTTGGATTTTAAATAAGATACGGGTCAAGCTGTTTCCAAAGCGACTACGCAGGGGAACCTTGCCTGTAAATGCACGGACACCAAGGACTAATGTATCGGGATTTTCATTTGATTTGGTCAAGGTACGAAAGATGTCCCAGATTCTATGTTGACCATCTGCGTCAGCAGTGACCACCGTTCCAGGCTTTTTGAGTGACTGAATGTATTCAAAAGCTGTTTTCAAAGCTTGTCCCTTACCTTGATTGATCTGATGACGAATTACAGTCCCATAGTTTTCAGCTCGAGCAAAGATTTCTTGGCATTCAGGAGAACTACCATCATCAATCACAATGATTGAAAAATCACTTTTATCGTGAATTTTTTCAATCAGTGTTAGCAGATTAAAATCAGGTTGGTATGCTGGAATAACTAGATAATTCATAGCTGTACCTCTTTCTTTTTGTTTGTATAAGTATACGTTCACTTGCTTAAAAAATCCTTATAACTGATTTTTTATGAAAATAAATTGATGATTTCTCAAAAATAGACTATAAAAAGAAAACTCCATAGAAATGATTTCTACAGAGTTAGAACAGTATCTTTATAATAAATCTCTATAACTTATCCTTTAATTTCTCAACAAAGAGATAGGCTGCTGGACAGGTCAAGGTATTCTTAATCGTCAAATGGTTGATTTGATGGATCTTTTTGCGGTCTGTATGGGGAAATTCACGACAGGCCTTTGGACGAACTTCATAGATAGAACAAAGATTATCTCCTCCTAAAAAGGGACAGGGCATTGATCTGAAAACCTTATCCCCATCTTCATCTACCTGCAGAAATTCAGCTTCAAAAGCCGGCAATTTCATTTTGAAATACTTGGCAATACGGGTGATGTCTGCCTCTTTGAAGTCAGGACCCAAAGTCTTACAACAGTTAGCACAGGCAGTACAATCAATCTCCGCAAAAACTTCTTGGTGAATCTGTTGGGCTATCTTGTCTAGGTTTTTAGGAGGTTTTTTCTTTAGATTGGCTAAAACTTTACGGTGTTCCTTCTGCTTTTGCAAGGCTAGCTGGTGGTAATACTCAATATCAATTTCTTTAGACATAATTTCTCTCTTATTCTATTTGTTTCCCCTTATTATATCATGCCTCTGACTCCTTGAAAAGTGAACTTCATAAGAGCAATACTTTTCCAAAATACGTCAAAAAACCTTGCAACTAGGTTACAAGGTTAATGACATTAATCAAAGTTAACGTATTCTTTTTGAAGTTCAAGTACTTCTTCCATTGTTGAACACTCTGTAAGGGCACGGTTAGCGTACTCTTCCATCTTAGCAGTATCCAATTTCTTCATCAAGCTACGTGTACGGAGTACAGATGTTGCTGACATAGAGAACTCATCCAAGCCCATTCCGACAAGAAGTGGAACAGCTTTTTGGTCACCAGCCATCTCACCACACATACCAGCCCATTTACCTTCAGCGTGAGCTGCCTTGATAACGTTGTTGATCAATCGAAGGATTGATGGGTTATATGGTTGGTAAAGGTATGAAACTTGCTCGTTCATACGGTCTGCTGCCATTGAGTATTGGATCAAGTCGTTTGTTCCAATTGACATGAAGTCTACTTCTTTTGCAAATTGGTCTGCAAGCATTGCTGCTGCAGGAATTTCAATCATAATACCAACTTGGATGTCATCCGCAACTGCAACACCTTCAGCAAGAAGATTTGCTTTTTCTTCTTCATAAACTGCTTTAGCTGCACGGAATTCTTTCAAAAGGGCAACCATTGGGAACATGATACGCAATTGACCATGAACAGAAGCACGAAGAAGAGCGCGGATCTGTGTACGGAACATTGCATCTCCAGTTTCAGAAATAGAGATACGAAGGGCACGGAATCCAAGGAATGGGTTCATTTCATGTGGCATATCGAAGTAAGGAAGTTCCTTATCTCCACCGATATCCATTGTACGAACAACCACTGGTTTACCATTCATTCCCTCAAGAACAGCTTTGTATGCTTCATACTGCTCATCTTCAGTTGGGAAGTCTTGAGAATCCATGTACAAGAACTCTGTACGGTAAAGTCCAACCGCTTCTGCACCGTTGTTATTCACACCTTCAACGTCTTTTGGAGTACCGATGTTAGCAGCCAACTCGAAGTGTTTACCGTCAGCAGTCACTGTCTGAGCATCTTTCAAAAGTGCCCATTCAGCTTTTTGTTTAGCATAAGCTTCACCAGCTGCTTTAAATTCTGCCGCTTGTTCATCTGTTGGGTTGATAATCACTTCACCAGTAATTCCGTTAACGGCAAGGATATCACCGTCTTTCACTACTTCAGTGATGTTATTTGTTCCCAATACAGCTGCAATTTCAAGTGTACGTGCCATGATAGCTGAGTGGCTTGTACGTCCACCAATGTTTGTTACAAAAGCTTTTACAAAGTTTTTGTCCAATTGAGCTGTATCAGATGGTGTCAAGTCATGCGCAATCACAATTACTTCTTCGTTGATAGAAGCTGGGTTTGGCAATTTCTTACCAAGAAGGTTTGCCAATACACGTTTTGTCACGTCGCGGATATCCGCTGCACGTTCTTGCATGTATGGGTTGTCTTCCATACCTTCAAAGATAGTGATGAACATGTCAGTCACTTCTTTAAGACCTGCTTCTGCATTGACTTTCTTAGCACGGATTGTTTCTTTAATCTGACCAATCAATTCTGGGTCAGCAAGAACCATCAAATGAGCGTCAAAAACTTGAGCCGCTTCTTCACCAAGCGTACCTACAGCTTTCTCACGGATAAGAGAAAGCTCGTTTTGAGAAGCTTCAAGAGCTACATCCAAACGAGCCTCTTCTGCGTTTGTATCTTCGACTGAAATAGTCTCGAATGACAAATCCGGTTGAACGAGTAGATATGCTTTTGCAACTGCAACACCGTCAGATGCCGCGATTCCTTTAAGCATTTCTGTCATTTTCCTTATGCCAATCCTTCTTTTTCCATTGTTTCTGAGATTGCAGCGATAGCGTCATCTGCATCTGCACCTTCAGCTGAGATAGTTACGTCAGCACCTTGGCCAACACCAAGACTCATAACACCCATGATTGATTTAAGGTTAACTGATTTACCTTTGTACTCAAGAGTGATATCTGAAGCAAATTTGCTAGCAGTTTGTACCAACAATGTTGCTGGACGTGCGTGAATACCTGTTTCTGCCACTACGTGGAAATCTTTAGAAGCCATAGTTTGACTCTCCTTTTGTTCTTTCTTTTTTGAGTTATATGTGATAACCCTTACAATTTGGTATTATATCATCTTCTAGGATTTTTTTCAAGCATTTTATGGGATTTATTCGATTTCCTTTCAGATAACTTCCTGAAAATCTTCTATTCTAGATAACAAAACACAGGATATAGTTTTCCAAAAACAACTTATAGGAGAATTATCACTATTTCCCAAAACAAACACTACATATTGTGTTTTGTTTAGTTATGTACAAAAACAGACCACTATATTTAGTTTCAAATCGTTGACAAAATTTTAATTTCTGATATACTAAGAAAGTAATCTATTTTGAAAGAGGAGTTACAAAATGGTAACCGTTTATTCTAAAAATAACTGTGTCCAATGCAAGATGACCAAACGTTTCTTGGACAGTAATAACGTTGAATACAAAGAAATCAATCTCGATGAGCAACCTGAGTACATCGATCAAGTTAAAGAGCTCGGTTTCAGCGCAGCTCCTGTTATCCAAACACCAACTGAAGTCTTTTCAGGTTTCCAACCAGGAAAATTGAAACAATTAGCATAATCTTAGTACATCATCCAGAAGAAACTGCTTCTAGGGCTAACTTAGAAGCCTTTCTTTTGTAATTAGATAAGGGAAATTTTATGGGATTAAAACATCTTGAGGACGTGACCTACTTCCGTCTCAATAACGAAATCAACCGTCCTGTTAATGGACAAATCATGCTTCATAAAGATAAGGAAGCCTTAGATGCCTTCTTTAAAGAAAATGTAGTTCCAAATACTATGGTTTTTGATTCAATCAAAGATAAAATCAACTACCTCATTGAACACAACTACATCGAAACAGCCTTTATCAAGAAATACCGTCCAGAATTTTTGGAAGAATTGTCTCAATTTATCAAAGACCAAAACTTCCAATTCAAGTCTTTCATGGCAGCCTATAAATTTTACAATCAGTATGCTTTGAAAACTAACGACGGTGAATATTATCTTGAAAGTATGGAAGACCGCGTCTTCTTTAACGCCCTTTATTTTGCAGACGGTGATGAGGCGATTGCAATCGATATTGCCAATGAAATCATCCACCAACGCTACCAACCCGCTACTCCTTCCTTCTTGAATGCTGGACGTGCTCGTCGTGGAGAGTTGGTATCTTGCTTCTTGATCCAAGTGACTGATGATATGAACTCTATCGGTCGTTCTATCAACTCAGCTCTTCAACTTTCACGTATCGGTGGTGGTGTGGGAATTTCCCTCAGCAACCTTCGTGAAGCTGGAGCTCCTATTAAGGGCTATGAAGGAGCTGCTTCTGGTGTCGTACCAGTTATGAAGCTTTTTGAAGATAGCTTCTCTTACTCAAACCAATTGGGTCAACGTCAAGGTGCTGGTGTTGTCTACCTCAATGTCTTCCACCCAGATATCATCGCCTTCCTTTCAACTAAGAAAGAAAACGCCGATGAAAAAGTTCGTGTCAAGACCCTTTCACTTGGTGTTGTGGTGCCCGATAAATTCTACGAACTAGCTCGTAAAAATGAAGAAATGTACCTCTTCAGCCCATACTCAGTAGAGCTTGAATACGGTGTGCCATTTAACTACATCGACATCACTGAAAAATACGATGAATTGGTCGCAAATCCAAATATCCGCAAGACAAAAATCAAGGCGCGTGATTTGGAAACTGAAATTTCTAAATTGCAACAAGAATCTGGCTACCCTTATGTCGTCAACATTGATACGGCTAACCGTGCAAATCCAGTTGATGGAAAGATTATCATGAGTAACTTGTGTTCTGAGATTCTTCAAGTTCAAGAACCAAGCTTGATCAATGATGCTCAAGAATTTCTTCAAATGGGAACAGACGTTTCATGTAACCTTGGTTCAACTAACGTAGTCAACATGATGACTTCACCTGACTTTGGTCGTTCTATCCGTGCTATGGTTCGTGCCTTAACTTTCGTTACAGATAGTTCACACATCGTAGCTGTTCCTACTATCGACCATGGAAATAGCCAAGCTCACACCTTTGGTCTTGGTGCAATGGGACTTCACAGCTACCTTGCCCAACAATTGATTGAATATGGATCGCCTGAGTCTGTTGAATTTACAAGCATCTACTTCATGCTTATGAACTACTGGACCTTGGTTGAGTCAAACAATATTGCGCGTGAACGTGGTATCACCTTCCACAACTTTGAAAAATCAGACTATGCTAAGGGAAGCTACTTTGACAAGTATATTACAGGCGAGTTTGTTCCAAAATCAGACCGTGTTAAAGAACTTTTCAAAGATGTCTTTATCCCAAGTGCTGCTGACTGGGCTGAACTTCGTGACAAGGTTCAAGCAGATGGACTTTACCACCAAAACCGTCTAGCTGTTGCTCCAAATGGTTCTATTAGCTATATCAACGACGTTTCTGCTTCTATCCACCCGATTACGCAACGTATCGAAGAACGCCAAGAAAAGAAAATCGGTAAAATCTACTACCCTGCTGCTGGCTTGTCAACAGAAACCATTCCTTACTACACTTCTGCCTACGACATGGATATGCGTAAAGTCATCGATGTTTACGCTGCTGCGACTGAGCACGTGGACCAAGGACTTTCACTCACTCTCTTCATGCGTAGTGACATTCCAAAAGGTCTTTACGAATGGAAGAAGGAAAATAAACAAACGACACGTGACTTGTCCATCCTTCGTAACTATGCCTTTAACAAGGGTATCAAGTCTATCTACTACGTCCGTACCTTTACAGATGATGGTGGAGAAGTCGGTGCTAACCAATGTGAAAGCTGTGTGATTTAAGCATAATTTGAAAGGACTGGATTAATGTGGGTTAGAAATAGATACACTGGACCAGGTGGTGGTCTTTACACTGGACCAGGTGGCGGTCTTTACACCGGACTAGGTGGTGGTCTTTACACTGGACCAGGTGGCGGTCTTTACACTGGACCAGGTGGCGGTCTTTACACCGGACCAGATAGTTCTCCATATATGAGTAATATTCCACCATTAGAAGTTTTTCTGAAAGAACTAGAAAAGAGAAATTTATATCATTACGCAAATATCATTAAAAATCATTTGCATTGACAAAATATATAGGAGAAATTTTACAAAATGGAAACTTACTACAAAGCCATTAACTGGAATGCCATCGAAGATGTCATCGACAAATCAACTTGGGAAAAACTGACGGAGCAATTCTGGCTCGATACACGTATTCCTTTGTCAAATGACTTGGATGACTGGAGAAAGCTATCAAATGTAGAAAAAGACTTGGTAGGAAAAGTCTTTGGTGGATTAACTCTCTTGGATACTATGCAATCTGAAACTGGGGTTCAAGCCCTTCGCGCAGACATCCGTACACCACATGAAGAAGCTGTTTTCAATAACATCCAATTTATGGAATCTGTTCACGCTAAATCTTACTCATCAATCTTCTCTACCTTGAATACTAAGGCTGAGATTGAAGAAATTTTCGAATGGACCAATACCAATCCTTACCTACAAAAGAAGGCTGAGATTGTCAACGAAATCTACCTAAACGGTAACCCACTTGAAAAGAAAGTAGCCAGCGTCTTCCTTGAAACCTTCCTCTTTTACTCTGGTTTCTTCACTCCCCTCTACTATCTTGGTAACAACAAACTAGCCAACGTCGCTGAAATCATCAAATTGATCATTCGTGATGAGTCTGTTCACGGAACCTACATCGGTTACAAATTCCAACTTGGTTTCAATGAATTACCTGAAGAAGAGCAAGAAAAACTCAAGGATTGGATGTACGACCTGCTCTATACTCTTTACGAGAATGAAGAAGGTTATACAGAGAGCCTCTATGACGGTGTTGGCTGGACGGAAGAAGTTAAAACCTTCCTTCGCTACAATGCTAACAAAGCTCTCATGAACCTGGGACAAGATCCACTCTTCCCAGATTCGGCTGATGATGTCAACCCAATCGTTATGAACGGTATTTCAACAGGAACATCCAACCACGACTTCTTCTCTCAAGTCGGAAATGGTTACCTTCTTGGTGAAGTTGAAGCCATGCAAGACGATGACTACAACTACGGTTTGGACTAAGTCAACAATTTCACAAGCGATATCAATATCATGGTTTGTTTAAAACAACCATGATATTTTTGTTTTTGTTTTCTTTTGTTTTTTAAATTGATTGATTGAATACTTTATGATAAAATAGTAATAGAAATAGAGGTGATAAGGATGTTAAAGCAGGAAAAACTAGATAATATTCTAGAAACGGTAAATACAAAAGGAACTATTACTGTAAAAGAAATCATGGCTCGCTTGGATGTATCAGATATGACTGCTAGACGCTACTTGCAAGAGTTGGCAGACAAGGATCTACTTGTTCGAGTTCACGGTGGAGCTGAAAAAATTCGCACAGGTTCTATTTTAAACAATGAACGTTCCAATATTGAAAAACAAAGCTTACAGATTGCAGAAAAACAAGAAATTAGCCGTTTTGCAGGCCATTTAATTGATGAGGGTGAAACTATTTTTATCGGCCCTGGTACCACCTTAGAATCTTTTGCCCGTGAACTTCCAATTGATAATATTCGTGTTGTAACAAACAGTTTACCAGTATTTCTCATCTTAAACGAACGAAAACTAACAGATTTGATTTTAATCGGTGGAAACTATCGCTCTATCACTGGAGCCTTTGTGGGAACACTAACCTTGCAAAACTTGGCCAATCTCCAATTTTCTAAAGCTTTCGTTAGCTGTAATGGTATTAAAGACAATGCGATTGCGACCTTTAGTGAAGAGGAAGGTGAATCTCAACGCATCGCCCTCAACAATTCCAATAAAAAATACTTACTAGCTGACAATAGTAAGTTCAATAAATTTGATTTTTACACCTTCTACAATATCTCTGATATTGATACCATCGTTTCAGACTCTAAACTGAGCAAAGAAACGTTTGAACAACTTTCAAAACAAACAAAAATTATTCTTTCTAAACCATAAAACTGAGGATTGATAAAAATATAAAATGCGTACTATCAGAAAAATAAGAATCTTGATAGTACGCATTTTTTGATGAAGATTTTTACAAAGAGTTTCCTAGATTCTTTATGATTGTTGAAACGGCATAAAATCTGAATCAAAGGAGATATTATCCCGTTCTTCAGGATTGATAAAATTTAAAAACAAATTTTTAAATTCTTCCAGCTCATAGTCTGAATGGCAAATCCATTCTTTACCGGTAGAGACATACCATTTCCCAAGATTTTTCAGCTTCTCATTAGTCAAACACGGTATTTGAGAACATTTTTCGAAATTTATAATATAAACTTTTTCATAAATAGATTGGATAAAATCTTTGAACATCTTTTTGCCTCACTAAAATTCTATATCTAATGACTAATTCTACTAGTCTATAATCTGACTTTCTGCTACTTTCTTGTACCAATGAGCTGATTTCTTAGGATAACGTTCTTGAGTTTCAAAGTCTACATAGAAGAGACCATAACGTTTCTCATACCCATTTGACCATGAGAAGACATCCATTAATGACCAAATGAAGTAACCTTTTACATTAGCTCCATCTGCAATAGCATCAGATAATACTTCCAAGTGTTGTTTCACATAATCAATACGGCCATCATCGTAAACAGTGTTATCAACGAACTCATCTTTATAGCCGAGACCATTTTCAGTGATGTAAATCTTCTTGTAGTTCGGATAATCTTTCTTCACTCGCATGATTTGATCATACAAACCTTTAGGATATATAATCCAATCCCAGTCTGTACGTGGCACATAATCCGGAGCTACACGACGACCAACACCTTTGATTTGGTATTTAGAGCTTCCTTTCTCACCCTTACCATTATGGATGATTTCAGTTTCTCCATCAAAGGCTTCCATCCAGTCACTCATATAGTAATTAATTCCAAGGAAGTCATTCAAGTCTTTTGCGGCTTCTAATGCTGTAAAATCTTCTTCACGAAGATCTAAGCTACCACCATTGGCAGCCAAGATAGCCTCTACCCCTGCCAGGGTCTTTTCAGAGTAGTGACCTAGATAAGTTGCATCCAAGATAAATTTATTGTGGATGATATCTTCCAACTCAGCTGCACGAACATCTGCTGGATTTTTAGAATCTAAAGGATACTTGGTTGGCAGTGCGTGAACAACACCAATTTCGCCTTTATAGCCTTTTTCTTTATATAGCTTAACTGCACGCGCATGAGACACCATCATATTGTGGTGCGATTGGAAGACTTTGGCAAGGTCGTACTGAATACCTGGAGGGAATTTACCAACCAAGTATTGACCATCACCAATTGGCCCAATTTCATTAAAGGTTGTCCAATAGTTTACTTCTGGGAATTCTTCAAAACAGAAAGCCGCGTAGTCTACAAAGTGTTCAATGTTTTCACGGTTTAAGAAGTCTCCATTTGAGTGGAGAGCTTCTGGCGTGTCAAAGTGATGAAGAGTTACAAAAGGCTCAACATGACGCTTGTGGCACTCCGAAAATAGATTATGATAAAATTCAACACCTTTAGCATTTACTTGACCATAACCAGTCGGGAAAATACGTGACCAGGCAATAGAAATTCGAATACCATTGACACCATACTCTTCTGCTAGCTTGAGGTCAACTGGATATCGATTGTAAAAATCACTAGCTGGTTCGGCAGTGTACCAGTAGTTATCTTCAAGATATTTATCCCAAGCAACTGGGCCTTTTCCATCAGTATGTGTAGCACCTTCTGCTTGATAGGCAGCTGTTGCGCCACCGAAAATAAAGTCTTTTGGTAATGTTTTTGTCATTTTTTCACCTATTTCTTGATTTAAATAAAGTAAAAGTGTGAGGAGAGGAGTCAGTGAGCCATCCTTCTCCATCTCACTTCTTGTACCAAGTCACCAAATTGTGACATGAGGAGGTAAAAACGATATCTTTTTACCGACGAATTAACAAGGCGATTAGGAAATTCGCCATAGCGATTTCCGTAACGATAGGAGACTGTTTCAGAGTCCCTATCGTTAATCGAATTGAGCTTGTACGAATGCAAGAGCACCTTTTCCATCACGAGTTAATTTGATGTATTGAGCGCCTTCTGTTTTCGCAAGTTTAATACCTAGCTTATCTGTTTCTGCTTTCATGTCTTCAAAGTTTGAAGCAACTTGAGGGGCAAGGATAACTAGATCAAACTCTGGTAACATTTCACGGTGAGCACCATAGCCACCTGCTGCTGCTTTCACAGGAACATTGTATTCTGCAGCTGCCTTGTTCAAAGCATTTGCAAGGAGACCACTTGTCCCTCCACCTGCACAGAGAACGAGGACATTTGTTTCTTCAGTGATGGTATTTTGTGTTGCATCGACACCCGCTTTTTCAAGAATAGCATCCGCTTTTGCAGTGTTGAAGTTTGCAGCAACTTTTTCTTTCAATTCATCATTAGATTTACCTGAACGCTCTTCTTCAAGAATTTGTTCATCATAGACTTTAAGGAATGGATAGTAAATGACTACGTCAACCACGATTAGAAGGGCAGCAAGAATGAATGATAGAACTTGGAAGTTAGTTCCAAGAACTAGACCTAGTGGAGCTGGGGTTGTCCATGGTAGATTAGCAGTGAATGAGTTCATTCCAAGAGTTTCAATGAAGAATTTAAAGATCCAAACGTTTGCGATAGGAGCAAAAATAAATGGAATGAAGAAAATCGGGTTCAATACAAGCGGTGCACCAAACAAGATTGGTTCATTTACACCGAAGAAGGTAGGAACTACTGAAGCACGTCCGATTGCACGGTTACGTTTTGATTTTGTTAACCACATAAACATGAATGGAACAACCAGTGTCGCACCAGTACCACCCATGGTAACGATAAACATTTGTGTACCAGAAGTAAGAATCTTGTCAGCGTGCATACCTTGTTGGAGAAGGTTCAAGTTGACTTCGGCATTGGCATAGGTAATAGCTGCGATAGCTGGTTCAACGATAGATGGACCATGAATCCCAACAAACCAGAAGAAGGCAAAGGCACCAAAGATAATGGTAATACCAAGATAGCCATCAGCTGCAGAGAATAACGGTGCAAAGAATTTACCGATTGATTCAGCTACGCTTGCACCCACAAAATGACGTGCTAGTAAATCAAGAGCATAAAGTGAAACAACTGAGAGAGTGAATGGAATCACATCTTTAAAGACTTGTGAAATATTTGGTGGAACTTCGTCAGGCATACGAATAGTGACGTTGTTCTTAACACAAACCTTATAGATGGCTACAGTAACAAAGGCAGCAAGGAAGGCTGAAAGCAAACCTTTTGTCCCCAAGAAGCCAGTAGCTAGACCATTTTCGATAGGATCAGCTGCCAACATCAACAAACCAACAATCGCTGCCAACAGTGTTGACATATAGTTGATTTGATTGGTTTTCTCCATGCTACGGTTTACTGAATCGGTCAGTGATTTAGCTGTTGTACCAGCTACCAAGAGAGCTAGAATCCCCATTGAATAGCTATATGGTTTCATGAGGAGATTAACAACATCATCAGACCATTTAAAGCCCCATGAGTTTGGTACAAAGGCAATCAAGATAAAGATACTTGAGAAGAGAATAACAGGCATACCAGCAATAAAACCATCACGAATAGCACGAAGATAGATATTACGAGATAGTTTCTCAAAGAAAGGTTTTCCTTTCTCAATAAATGCAATGAGTTTGTTCATTATTTAACTCCTCTCTTATAAAGTTCGATTAAGTGGTGCATCAAATCTTTTAATAAGATAGTTGTCATCAAATGGTCTTGGCCATGCATCATGGTCACACTATAAGCTAAGTCTTCACCAGAAGCTTCCTTAGTCAATAGACTTGTTTGCGCGTGGTGAGCTTCGGCAATGCAAGAACCAGCTTCCTCTACAAGAGTATCTGCTTTTGTAAAATCACCAGCTTCAGCAGCTTTCAATGCTTCCAATAGTTTTGAACGAGCATCGCCAGCATAGGCTACGATTTCAAAACCTAACAATGTTACTTCTTCTCTATTCATGATAGAATTCTCCTTATATAGTTTAAATAAATTTTTATGACAATAAACGTTGGATATGTAGAACTAGATAAACTCGTTCACTTTTATACAAATCAAGACCCGTATGTTGCGTAATCACATCATAGATCTTGGAACCAATCTCGAACGCTTTTGGATAGGATTGTTTAATGTGATCTTCCATATCCAGAAGTGATTGGTTATCATCTCTAGATCTGTCTAAATAATCCAAGAAATAATTCAAATGTATCATAAAACGATCATAGAAATGGTTATTCTCTTTAGTTCGTTGAATTGCATAGTCCGTTAAAACTTCTTCAACATTCCTGAGAATTTCTTTCCTCTTATCAATCGACTCCACAAGTTCCACTTCATTTTCACCTTCGGCATTAATGAAATGATAAGCAATCCGAATAATTTCGTCCTCAGGAAAATGATCCGCTAGCTTCTGACGGTAAATTTCAAATGCTTCATTTGCGATTTGAAAAGCGACAGGATACTTAGTGGCAATATCTGGCAGATTGCTATCCTTGTACCTTCCTTGTGCTAGAGCTTGGTAAGAACAGTAAATATGATCTGTCAAGGTTACGTAGAGATACTCTTGAATTGGATAATGATATTTCTTTGATAGCTTATCAATGATTTCATAGGTCACTGTGATAAAATCAAGCGGAACATCTTTGAGGAGAGCCATAAAGTTTTCTCTTGACTCTTCGGTCTTCATCCGAAAGATTTTCTCAACCTGATGTTCAGCAATCAAATCTCCCTTCTTCTTTCCAAATGCAATCCCCTTACCAATCACAATCACTTCTTCTCCTTTATCATTTCTGACAAGCGAGACATTATGATTCATTGGATTTAGAATTCGATACATGTCAACCTCCTTTTATATCTTAAAGGTATATGAGTACAAAAAATGACCACAAATGAACTAGAAAATCATCCGATTTCTAATTCACCTGTGATCATGCCTAATATTACTTAGTAACACTCACCTTGTATTAACTTGTGATTTAAGTATAGCACAAGTAGGTTGTTTTGTAAACCTTTACATGCAACTTTTTTAAAAATTTTTTTAGATTCATGTTCCTAACCTAGGAGGCTTGCTTACACGCGTTCTTTCCATGAAGTCGCTGTTGTTTGAAGAACTTTATTGAGTTCATCAATGTTTTCAAAACCAGTTGTGCGAAGCCATTCGCGAGCTGCTGCTTCACCATCTTTGATGTAGGCTTCAACTGATCCAGCCCATGTAGCACGGCCACAAAGAACTCCATTAAAGTTTGCACCTGATTCATGAGCAAATACAAGAGTATCTTGGAAGAGTTTAGCTGATACACCAGCACTCAAGTAGATGTATGGCAAGTTCGTTGCTTCATCTTGTGCTTTGAAGAAGGCTGCTGCTTCTTCACGTGTATAAACTACTTCACCTTCAGCGAAGCCTTCAACATATTTAATGTTAACAGGAACTTCAACTTTCAAGACATCAATGTTAAAGCGTGGGTCTGAGAAGACTTTCATAGCACCGATAACTTTGTGTGGTTTTACTTTAGCATATTCTACAGAACCTGCATCAGCAATTTTTTCATCGTAAGCAAGGATTTCAAGGAAGAATGGGATATCTTCAGCCACACATTCAGAACCGATGCGTTCGATGTAAGCTTGTTTTTCTTGGTTGAGTTCGTCTGAGCTATCTACGTCATAGTAAAGCAAGAATTTAACTGCATCTGCACCTTCTTCTTTAATACGTTTTGCAGACCAAACATCCAAGCAGTCTGGCAAACGTTTTGTACTTGTTGTGTCATAACCTGTTTTTTCATAAGCAAGGAGAAGACCAGCTTTTTCATCAAGAGCTTTAGTTGCTGGAAGTCCATACTCAGGGTCAAGAAGCATTGATGAAGCGTATTTAGTCAATTCATCTGCTACCAAAACTTTAAGTTCTTCCATTTGAGCGACAGTTGGTTCTTCTGTTTGGTGTTGAGCCATGAGGCGTTTCAAAGCACCACGTTGGTCAAATGCAAGAGCTGAGATGATACCATTTTCATCAGAAAGTTTTTCTAAGCGTGCACGTTTTTGTTCTGTTAAAGCCATTTTATACCTCTTTTACTATTAATTGATCATATAGAGCTTGATAGTTGGCCATGTTGACATGACCAGTCATTTTTTCTTGAGCATTGAGCATACCAAGGACATTTGCCTTGATGAGTAATTCTGCATCCGATTCTTTATGAAGAAGTCCTGAAGAAATTCCTGCAACTGTTGAATCACCAGATCCAACTGGGTTTACAACTTGGATTCTTGGAATATCTACTTTATAGAAAGTATCACCGTGCTTAGCAAAGGCACCATTAGCACCTAAAGAAACGATAATCCATTCAATACCTGCAAACAAAGGTTCTTGGAGAACTTCTTTTAATTCATCCAAATCCTCAGAAACTTCTTTCCCAAAAAGCTGAGACAATTCCTCATTATTTGGTTTGATGACTGTTGGTTTATGTGGTGATTCAAGAACCGCCTGAAGTGCTGCACCAGAGCAGTCCAAGACAACAGGCTTGCCAGCTTGATTAGCAAGTTCTACCAAGCTCGCATAGTAATCAACTGGAAGGCCAGCTGGCAGACTACCTGAGATAGCTACTACTTCAACTGACTCCAAGAGTTTTTTGAAATGATCCAAAAAGCCTTGTCCTTCCTGTTCCAATACTTCAGGACCTTTTTCAAGAACTTCTGTTTGGTTGTCTCCGGGGAGAATAGCGATACAGTTACGAGTTTCTCCCTGAATTGAGAAGAAATCTTTCTTTACTTGATTATCGATATTTTCAACCAAAAACTCACCAAGCTTGCCACCCACTAAACCAGTAGCAAGAACAGAATCTCCAAATTCTGAAAGTACGCGAGTAACATTGAGGCCTTTACCACCAGCAGTTTTGGTTACGTCCACCACACGATTGACAGTATCAATCTTCAACTCATCCAAGGGATAAGAAATATCAATGGATGGGTTCATTGTGACTGTTAAAATCATAGGTCACCTCTTAGTCGTGGTATTCTCCGCGATCCCATTTTTCAAGGAATTCAGTGAAGAAGTTTGCGTCTGTTTGTTGAGCATTATGACTTTCAACGTGTTCAATTTTCGCAATCAATTTTTTGTTTTCTTCAGTTGGTTTGTATTCAGCATGGATGAAAGCTTCGATGATATCGCACATGAGCAATTCACCAGTAATCTTACCACCAAAACCGATAACGTTAGCGTTCAATTGTTCTTTAGCATAAAGGGCTGTTGTCATATCACGAACCAAGGCAGAACGAACACCAGGAACTTTATTTACAGCGTTATTGATACCAACACCAGTACCACAGATACATACCCCAAGATCAGCTTGACCGCTAGTTACGGCTTCACCAACTTTTTTACCAAAGATTGGGTAGTGAGTACGTGTATGGTCATATGTACCAAAGTCAATGACTTCATATCCTTTTGATTTCAAAAATTC
>ERZ1023464.45-NODE-45-length-22387-cov-4.716774_pt1 | contig 22387 bp, 16 predicted proteins | sample MGYA00380529_ERZ1023464 | MGnify/ENA primary metagenome ERZ1023464 (study PRJEB33173, sample SAMEA4830324) | metagenome | study: EMG produced TPA metagenomics assembly of the PRJEB25223 data set... | reverse complement strand
ATATTTTAAATATAATAGATTTGTAGTTTCAGGGACATATGGAAATATACTAGATTACATTGGCGCTAGTAAAGTTAATTTAATAGTTCCTGTAAATAGTTGTTTTGATACAAGAATAGATGATTCAGTTATTTCTGCCAATTCACTTCATGGGCAAGTTATTAGATTTTTATATGATAATAATTTAGTATCACAGTCAGATCTCAATAAGAAGATTAAGCGTAGTTTGAGAGAACAGAATATATCATCAGTAAATATTAGTAATGATGTAAAACAAGGTGGAAAATCAGTAGGAAATTATAATAGGTACCCTATCGGAAGTACTGCTTTTGTGGATATTGGTAATGTTAGATATCATTTTATAGCATTATCTATTATAGAAAATAATAAGAATGCTAAAACTAGTGATCAAGACTATCTTATAGTTTTGAATGCAATAGTTGATAATTGTTTTAGGAATTCTAATGGTAATCCAATATATCTACCCTTGGTTGGTTCTGGTTTGTCAAAACTAAATTATAATCATCAGCAACAATTAGAATTTATGGTTAAATACTTCATGCTACGTAAAATAAAATTAACATCTGATGTCGAAATCGTAATCCGAAAGGAAGATGGAGATACAATTTCTATATTATAATTTAGGTGAGAGATGAGTATGAATAAGGTAAAAGATCCGATTATAGTTTTTATTAGTTCTAAATGCGATGGGAAGTATAGAGAGATGCGTAAAAGACTCTCTAACCTCATTAATGATTCGCCTTTAATGAATTCAATTTGTTATGAAGAAGAGGGGAGTCGCAGTGTTAAATCGGAGGAATTTTATGTAAATCATGTAAAGTCTTGTGACGTATGCTTAATTATCATTGATAATGAAGATGGAATCAGTCCTTCGGTTTTAAAGGAAATTGACGCTGCAAAGAAGCATAATAAAAAATGTTTATATTTCTTTTGTACTGAAAATTCTAGTGAAAAGACTCAATTACAGGAAGATCTTTCTGCCAAAGTAAAATATTCAGAAATACCCGTGTTTGCTCAGATTCCGGAAACAGTAATTGAATCAATTGCTGGAGATATTATTTATTATTATCGTTATAGAAATAGTGATACTGTTGATTACAAAATTTCTGACATCAATATAGATAAGTATTCTTCAACAGTTATTGATATTTCAAAAGAATCAAAAGTGTTATGTGAATATCTTTTCAAAATATTTCAGTTGAACTTCTCACAAGATGAAAATAAATTATCAAATATTGAGCAGGAGATAATAAAGTTTTTCCAATTTGTTTTTAATAAACATAAATTCTTAGAAATTAATTTTGATGTTCTAGAGGAGTATTTTGTTTCAAAAACTGAAGAGGAATTAAAAGAAACTCTAACTCAAAGATTCAATGCTTTAAAGTTATATTTTAGGGGTGATCTAAATGGTGCAATATCCATTCTATCTGATAGTTTAGTGAAAGCAACTAACGATGTAAATATTCCTAAATGGATAGTTAACAATATAGCAATAGATTTAAGAAATGTTCAAAATGAGAAAGGGAATTATGAAAATAGATGGTCAATTTCAAATATTGGTCAGGAGTATATAAATAAATCAAAAGAGCTTCTTTACTTTCCATTGTTAGATAGAAGAGAGAAAATGTTTTTTGAGCAAATAGATAAATTTCAAGCAGATAATTTATATTCAGAATCTGTAAAAAGTTATAATCTATGTAATATTGGCGTGTTTCAATGGATATCGGAATCATTTATATTATCATTGGGTTATGCCTCTATTACTCATATAAAAAATGTAAAAAAATTGATGAAAGTACTTTTAAGAACACTTGTCGAAATGTATGATGATTATGAATTTAAAATAGAATTATTTGCTTTAGCAGTAATATCTTCGGACAAAGGACTGGCTAATTTCTTGCTTAAATCTAAACAAGTAATTGAGATCATTGGGTCAGAAGAGATTGAATATACTATAAAATTGATTCGTAATATCGAATTTCCCAATAATCGTTTACGTTCCCAATGTTACTTACTACGTCATTTTTCAAATTATCTAGACGATTCTATGATTGCTTTGTTTCTTATGGAGTTTAAAGGAGAGGTCATAAAATGGTTGAATCAAGATAATAGCGAGTTGAATTTGGAAAAGCCAATTTTTGATGCTTTAAAGCAAGTAATAACACGTTCTAATTATGAAGATACCATTGTAATTTTAAACATAATTTTTGAAAAAAAACTAATTCGATTTTATGATAGCGCATTTTCTCTATTATCCAGAATGGACTATAGTAGACTTACTAACCAAATTCAGAAAAAAGTTGGGAATTATTTTATATTTAAAAATAATGAATATCAATTAGATGCATATGGAAGTTATAGTAATGCTTTGATTAATTATCTAATAAATTCTACTATTGATAACACCAATTTATTAAGGTATATTGAAGAGAACAATTCTGTATTAATGGAGAAAATCAAGCTTGAACTGGAGCACAATATTGTTCCTGAAAAATATATTGATAAATATATTGAAGATATAATTAGTTATAATAGAACTCAAGGAGAAAATGGGGTGTTTACGTTTTCGGCAATAAATAATTTCCAAACAATATTTAATATTATCAAGATAGATAATATAAATTTATCGGAAGAAATCTTTAATAGACTTATTGATGTTTGTAGGCAGACTATTATTTCGGAAAATTCACTATTAATTGATAAATATTCTTCATTTAACCTTTTATTTCAAATTTATTTTTCTCAGACTCATGACTATAATTGGGAAAAATTAACAGATGTACTTCAATCAAATAGAAATACATTACTAGCACATAGTGATTTAACTGATGAAAATCCAAGTATTTTATCTATTCAATTGAATATAATGAAAAGTATTAATGATGGTAACTATAATTTTGCTATTAACGATATACTCAAACTATCTGATAAAAATATATTTGAAATTAAGAGGGTAATATCATTCTTACAAACAATCTTTGAGTTTGATAAATTTTCTCCGAATAGTGAATTTATTATGTTTTGTACTTATTTTTGTTTAAACATGACCAGACATTATTCTAGAAATGTTAAGATGAATGCAGCATATTTGTTGATTAAACTAACTAAATTTGAAACAGTTAATCAAATTATATTAAATCAACTGTCAAATATGATGGATTGTTCTAACTCCGATATCAAGCTAGTTATAGTAAAAAATATAGATAAAATTATTTCAAATGGTGACTATAAAGAATATATTATAGAGAAGGCAAAATTAGATAATCACTATTTAGTAATTAAGTATGCAAATGAGTATAGAATGGAAAATTCCAATGAATAGTTTTAAAGTTCCTAGAATTAGATTTAAGAGATTTGATAGTGTTTGGGTAGAAAATAGAATTGCAGATATAGTCAAAATATCTGCTGGTGGTGATGTAGATAAAGAAAGATTGAAGGAAAGTGGGAAATATCCCGTTATTGCAAATGCTTTGACGAAAAAAGGAATCATGGGATTTTATGACGATTATAAGGTTAAAGCTCCAGCAGTGACTGTTACGGGTCGTGGAGATGTTGGATATGCAGTAGCGAGACATGAAAATTTTACACCAGTTGTTAGACTTCTGACTCTTCAATCAGATAATATTGATGTAGATTATCTTGAAAATCAGATAAATTCTATGAAAATTTTAAATGAGTCTACGGGTGTTCCTCAATTGACGGCTCCTCAACTTGGGAACTATAAAGTGTATCATCCCGAAATTGACGAACAATCCGCCATCGGATCCCTCTTCCGCACCCTTGAAGAACTTCTTGTCAGCTACAAGGATAATTTGACCAACTACCAATCTCTCAAGGCGACCATGTTCTCCAAGATGTTTCCAAAAGCTGGACAAACAGTTCCTGAGATTCGTTTGGATGGATTTGAAGGAGAGTGGAAAGTTCAGAGTCTAAAAGAATTGGCTAGATTTTCTAAAGGTAATGGGTATACAAAAAGTGACTTAGTAAATTCTGGGAATGAAATAATTCTATATGGTCAACTTTATACTAATTATCAAACTGTAATCTCTATGGTTAATACATTTGTTCTTGAAACAAGAGAGAAATCCGTAATTAGTAAGGGAGGAGAAGTTGTAGTACCGGCATCTGGGGAAAGTGCTGAGGATATTTCAAGAGCATCAGTCATTGAAAAATCTGGAGTTATTATAGGTGGCGATTTAAATATAATCTATCCAGATGAGAATAAAGTGGATTCTATCTTCTTAGCTTTAACTATTTCAAATGGAAGTCAACAGAAAGAATTGATTAAAAGAGCACAAGGAAAATCAGTCGTTCACTTAAGAAATAATGATTTAGAAAAAGTTGTTTTACACTATCCTTCTATGGAGGAACAACAGGCCATCGGTGCCTGCTTCTCAAACCTCGATAACCTTATCAACTCTCACCAGGAAAAAATTTCTCAGCTAGAAATACTCAAAAAGAAACTTTTACAGGATATGTTTATTTAAGGAGGAATCATGTATAGCTCTATTAAAGAATTAATTGAAAATATAGAATCCGAAAAGAAAAGACTTCAAGATATCTTTAGTCAATTAGCTGATTATGAAAAAGAAGCATATGAGAATCAATATCAGCAAGTAGATAATGATTTTTCATCTCTTATTGATTTGATTAATAACGAACTAGATGATGAGTTTTTATCTGGTGATGTGACAGAAAAGTATAAAAAACTACGTGAGAATTGGTTAAGAAATATATTTAGTTGTCATGGTAGTGATGTTTATACGTATGAAACAAATCTACCTCAAATTTTAAAGGATTTTAAAGCAATTAAACTTTTCTCTTTCATTGCTAAAATAGATTCTACGACTGTTATTATAGGGGCTAACGGAGCAGGGAAAAGTAGTCTTATTAATGAATTACGGAAGAATAGTATAGACGAGATGTATGTTTTGCCAGCTCAGAAACTATTATATTTTGTGTCTAATATTCATAATCGTAATGGAATTACTAAAGAAAAATATATTCAAGATTTGAAAGAGGTAAATATTAAATATGACACGATTGAAATACAGACTCACCAGATTGAAGATGATTTTTCGGGCACTTTTACTAAACTGATAACACTGTGGGTAAAAGATTTTGCAAAAGTAATGACTGATAATGCTAGGGTAGTAGGAGAGGTGTCCATTGCTTTATTGGACAGAGTGGAGCAAATATGGAATCAAATTTTCCCAGAAATAACATTTTATCCTGAATCTGATGATAGAGTTTTAGAAGTTGTAAGAAATGGAGATAAATATAGTATAAATGGCCTTAGCGATGGGGAACGCTGTGTATTATTTTATATTGGTAACGTTCTTCTTGCTCCAGAAAATAGCTATATTGTGGTTGATGAACCAGAAACATTTCTTAATGGCGCGGTCTATAATGAATTATGGGATTTGCTAATATCAGAGAGATCTGATTGTCAATTTATTTTTGCTTCACATAATATGGACTTTGTTCAATCAAGAACTAATGCAACCTATATATGGTGTAAGAAATTTGAAGCACCTTATAATTTAGATTATCAATTATTGGATGATTTTCAAAAATTACCTTTTTCCTTATTAGTTGAAGTATCTGGCACGAAGAAGCCAATTCTATTTTGTGAAGGAACTAAAACTAGTCTGGACTATCAAATATATTCCAAATTATTCAGTGAATTTTGTTTTGTCAAACCAGTTCAAGGACATAAACAGGTAATTCAACATACAAAAGCTTATAATAATTTACAACTTTTACATGGTAATACAGCATACGGAATTATAGATAATGATTGGATGGATAAAAGTAGTATTCAAGCGTACAAAGAACAGGGTATTTTTGTTCTTCCATTTAATGAAATAGAGATGATACTTGTTGATGAAGAAGTCGTGAAGTCATGCTTACATTTTGATGATGACAAAGAAAAACAACAAAAAATTAAAAATCTTCAACAAAGTATCATTGAATCTTGTAAAGAAAAGAAAGATAAAATAATAAGTATTGCCTTGAAAAAAAGACTCGATGAATTTTTGGAAGGTAACCGTATTGAAAATAATAAACCTACTAAAGAAGATGTTGAAGAATTTTTAAAAAATTTAGTAAATAAATTTGATGCATCTTCAACAGTTGATAATATAACTTTTATCGTTGAAGAAAGTTTGAACTCATCTGATTTTTCATCAATTTTAAAGATTTGTAATTTGAAGAAAGAAATAACTGAGTATAGAGGAAATACAGAAGTAGTTCCAAACTTTAAAGATAAAGCTTTAAGACGTATTGCATTGGATAATGATTTACAGAAAAAATTACGTCAAAAATATTTTGAAGAATTAGAAATGAAATTATTGAAGCAATAGATAGATTTTTGAATTTATAAATAAAGAAAGAAACATTATGGAAACAACACAAACGTCCCAGTCGCTTTACCAAGCCCTGTGGAACTCAGCGGATGTTCTCCGCTCTAAGATGGATGCCAACGACTATAAGTCCTATCTCTTGGGTATGGTCTTTTATAAGTATCTGTCAGATAAGATGCTCTGTTTCGTGGCGGGGACTGTGGTGGTGGGGAGTGAGAGTCTAGAGTCTGCCCTTGAGGTTTATCGCTCTTACTATGAGGATGCGGACACCCACGAGGACCTTCTTGCAGTTATGAAGGACGAACTCAACTATAGTATCAAGCCTGAGTTGACCTTTACAGCTCTAGTAGCACGGGTCAATGAGGGGACTTTCCAGTTGGAAGATTTGGCTCAGGGTTTTCGAGATATTGAGCAGAGTGATGAACTTTATGAAAACCTCTTTGAAGATATTGACCTCTATTCCAAAAAGCTAGGGGCGACTCCGCAAAAGCAAAACCAAACGGTGGCAGCAGTCATGAAAGAGTTGGCTGTGCTAGATGTGGCTGGTCATGCTGGTGATATGCTGGGAGATGCTTATGAGTATCTGATTGGTCAGTTTGCGACTGACTCGGGTAAGAAGGCTGGTGAGTTCTATACACCTCAACCTGTTGCCAAACTCATGACTCAGATTGCCTTTTTGGGTCGTGAGGACCAGCTAGGCTTTACCATCTATGATGCGACCATGGGTTCTGGCTCCCTCTTGCTCAATGCCAAGAAATACTCTCATAAACCGCAGACAGTGGTCTACTTTGGTCAGGAACTCAATACTTCGACCTATAACTTGGCTCGGATGAACATGATTCTACACGGTGTTCCAGTTGAAAATCAATTCCTCCACAATGCCGATACCTTGGATGAAGACTGGCCGACTCAAGAACCGACTAACTTTGATGGTGTTCTCATGAACCCTCCCTACTCTGCTAAGTGGTCAGCAAGCTCTGGCTTTATGGCGGATCCTCGTTTCTCTCCTTTTGGGAAACTGGCACCTCAGTCCAAGGCTGACTTTGCCTTTCTCTTGCATGGTTACTACCATCTCAAGCAGGATAATGGAATTATGGCTATCGTCCTTCCCCACGGTGTTCTTTTCCGAGGAAATGCGGAAGGAACCATTCGTAAGGCCTTGTTAGAAGAAGGAGCCATTGACACGGTTATCGGTCTACCTGCTAATATCTTCTTTAACACCAGCATTCCGACCACGGTTATCATTCTCAAAAAGAACCGTACCAATCGTGATGTCTACTTTATCGATGCTTCTAAGGAGTTTGATAAGGGGAAAAACCAGAATATCATGACGGATACTCATATCGAGAAGATTCTGGAAGCCTACAAGTCCCGTGAGGAGATTGACAAGTTTGCCCATCTGGCAAGCTATGAAGAAATCGTCGAAAATGATTATAACCTCAATATCCCTCGCTATGTAGATACCTTTGAGGAAGAAGAAGTCGAGCCACTGACAGATATTGTTTGCAAAATTAACAAGACCAATGATGAGATTGAAAAGCAAACCGCTTCCCTACTCGAAATGCTCGGTCAACTACACGGAACCACACCAGAAGCCGATGCCGAGCTTAAAGAGTTTTTGCAAGAGTTTAAAGGGTGATGGGGAAGGAAACTTGGTATATCAATTGTAGAGTATTTGAAATTACAGTTTTGTATCCTCATTGCTTAATAGATATGTGAAGGTTGAGTAGGGAATAGAATTGGTTTTCAAATAATACAGAAAATAAATCAAAAAAAGTCATGTAAAATGACTTTTTTTGATATAATTAAGATAAGAAAAACTAAGGAGTCCGAAATCATGGTAAAATTAAGGAGTCTCATCATAGAGAATATTAAGAACGTGCAGTATGGAGTTATTGATTTTCAAAATAAATCTGACTTTATCAATGTAACGGGAATTTATGGTCAGAATGGTTCTGGGAAAACCGCTGTTGTAGATGTATTTGAAGTTCTATCTGCCTTGATGAGAGGAGAGTCTATTCCACAACATACAAAAGGGATTTTTAATGCCATAGACCAAGTAGGGGAAAATGCGATTACTTTAGAATTAGAAGCCCCAGAAACCTATATCATTCGATATAAAGTCGAGTTTGCTGCAAGTGAACCTACAGGCGTGCAAGATGTAATGGTTGTAAAAGAAGAACTTGCCTATAAACCTCTAGAATCTGGCTCTAGATACCGCTATTTGCTACGTTACGAATATGAAGGAAGTAACTTTGATGCTGAACAACCGCGACATACGGGATATTTAAAATCTCAAAGAAGTATTATGGGAAAGGATGCAGTTAGTGTTTTAACAAAGACAATTATTGATGATAATCGTTCCTTTATTTTTTCAAAAGAATTAGGAGACTTTATTTATACTTCAAGTAAGCAAGATTTATCGACGCTTGTTGAAATTTATAATGTCATTCAAGACTTTTATCAAAATTTGAGAATTTTTACCCAAGAGTTATCTAGTCTGAATAGTAGTGGGGTTACTCCTATCACGATTAACTATCAGAATCGTGACTCTCATGTGAGTTATCAGGGGATTATCCCCATGTTTCTTCAAAGTGGAGGAATTTCTATAAATGAAGAACTTTATAGTGTTTATGAGAGCACGATTGACTATTTGAATGAAATTGTTCCTATTATTATCCCTGACTTGAGACTTGAAATGGAAGCAGGTGAGATAGAGATTCGAAATGATGGACAAAAAATAAGAAATGTTAGTTTTATTTCCAATCGTGCAGGTAAAAGATTCTCTTTAAAACACGAATCTGAAGGGATTCGTAAAATTATTAGTATGCTTGGTTTTTTGGTGGAAGTATATAATAAAGAGAATATTATCGCTGTTATTGATGAATTGGATGCAGGTGTATTTGAATATCTACTAGGCGAGTTGATTGAAATTTTTTCTGAAAGTGCTAAAGGACAACTAATTTTTACTTCTCATAATCTACGTGTACTAGAAAAACTTCCATCCTACAAGGTTGTGTTCTCAACTGCTTCTCCGACAAATCGTTATATCCGCTTAACGGGTATTAAGCCAAGCAATAACTTAAGAGATATTTATTTAAGAGGAATTCAGCTGGGTGGACACGAAGAAGAATTGTATCAAGGAGTTTCTAATAGTAAAATTAAACGAGCTTTGAGAAAGGCAGGTATCAAGCTTGGCGAATAAAAGTAGAAAGGTTATTCTAGTATTTGTAGAGGGAGAATCTGATGAGACTGTTGTAGGATTTATAACAGATTCATTAGTGGAACGATTGAATGATATGCATATCACACTAAAGGTGATGTATGGAGATGTCTTTTCAGATAGGAGATATTCTGCATTATCTGGAACGAAAATTGCAAGTGATAGAATTTGCGAGGTTCTTGCTACAGAAAAATGGAAAGTAAGTGATCTACTGTTTGTTGCCTTTGTAACAGATACGGATGGCATGTTTATGAATCCAACTTCTTTAGTTGTAGATGATTCTATGGAAGTGACAGATTCGTTTCAATATGATTTACAAACTCGGAGGCTGCTATTTTCAACGCCGAAGAAGAAAATGGATATTACTGAAACGAGACAGAGAAAGTCAAGGCATGTCAATCAGTTGATTAAAGAGGGGACTTCCTTGTTGGTTAAGCGGAAGTTAGTACAAACTTTTGTGTATTATAATTCTGTTAATTTGGAACATGTTTTATTTGGAAAAATATTACCAAATCATGAAAAAATGAGTGCTGCTGATGATTTCATCGACCAGTACGATGGAAAAGGCGATGCGGGAGTAGAAGGGATTTTAGCATTTTTCCAAAGTAGATGCCCGGCAGATGATTACGAACAATCATGGCAGTTTATAAAACAAAATGAAATGACGAATGGATATTCTAATTTAGCGTTATTGTTTGACAAGATTCAGAATTATAAATAACATCCTGACAGACAGTTTGTAGTCCAATAAGTTCAATAGAATAGAGGAGGTCAGCAATCACTATGAGTAATAAAATTGTTGAATACAAAGACCTGATTGCTTTTCATCCAGGTCAGTATGTTGAGGAGTTGATTGAAGATTATAACGTAACGCAGAAGGAATTTGCGGAGCGTTTGGGAGTTTCGGCAAAGACTGTCAGCAAGCTCGTCAATGCTGAGGAGTCCATCAGTAAAGAAACAGCTCATAAGTTAGCTAAGCTAAGCGGAGTTTCCATGCAAACTTGGCTCAATCTTCAGAATGCTTATGATATAAAAGTGGCTGAGATTGCAGAGAAAAGAGAGCTTGAAGAAGGTAGCGAGAAAGAAATCTGTGAGATGATTGATTTCAAGTATTTTAAGGAAAAAGGCTACGTTCCAGACAAACGCTATAGCTTGAAGGAAAAGATTGTCGAGCTTCGCAAGATTCTAGGTGTGGCAAGTTTAGAAAATCTTACATCTTTTAATCATCTAGTCAGCTATCGGAATACGCGTAAGTTCACGACTAAAAGTATAGTGAATTCCAATATTATGTTGGAGTTGGCGTCTAAAAAAGCACGTGATACAACAACTATCAAGCTCAATCGTAGAAAACTAGAAAGAAGCTTGCCTACTTTGAGAAAATTGACCAGACAAGACCCAGAAGTCTTTCCTCAGCGCTTGTCTGATATTTTGTTAGACTGTGGTGTTGTCCTAGTCGGTCTACCTGCCTTACCAAATGCTAATCTGAATGGAGCGACTAAAAAATTTAGTAATGGCAGTGCTTTGCTTTTACTCACGGATCGAAACAAAGTATCCGATATTTTCTGGTTCTCACTTTTCCATGAGATTGGACATATTCTGGAGAATGATTTTTCATCTGATGAAGGAAACAGTGAGTCCTATCTTCGTTCTGAGGAAGAGGCAGACCAGTTTGCAAAAGATTTCTTGATTAGACCGGAAGACTATCAAGATTTTGTTGAAAAAGGAAACTTTGATAAGACGGATATCATACGTTTTGCTGAGGAGATAGATATTCATCCTAGCGTCGTTTTAGGCAGATTACAAAATGAGGGTATTCTCGGTTTTGACCGTTTCCGAGAACTAAAAGAAAATTATTACTTTGTTTCTTGAAACTATGGAAATTTGTAGAAGATGAAAAAAGCTTCATACGGTTAGTAATTATTATTTCTTTATTCGCTCATAATTCGCTCATTTTTTCAAAAAATACATAGATCTAAAAGAAAGAGGGTTAAGTGATGAAGAATAGTGCTATTGGGAGTAACTGGAGGGATGTCCGGTCAGAACTCTTTACGAAGGAGGAAATACTTGAAAGTGATATGCGAGTAGCTATCATGAGCGAGTTGATTGAGGCTAGGCATGAACAAGGAATCAGCCAGAAAAAGCTAGAAGAACTTAGTGGAGTAAGCCAGCCTGTCATAGCTAGAATGGAAACAGGAAAGACTAGTCCTCAGTTGGATACAGTCTTGAAAGTTTTAGCCAGTTTAGGAAAGACACTAGCAATCGTCCCACTTGAACAGGGGAACAGCTGACTAGAATCAGTTATAGTCTTTTCTAATAACAAGCCATAGCCACTTATAAGAATTACTAATAACGCGTTTGAAGAGCCTAACTGAAATAGACCTATAAAACAAGCTATACAAAGGATTTGAGGCATTTTTCTCAAGTCTTTTTCTTTTGCTCAAAATACAGGTATAGTTTCAAACTATATCAAAGCCTAATTTTTTACAATTATACAGACGCATTCTTTTCTGTTAAGATAGTTTCAACAACAAATTTTGGAGGACACATCATGTCAACTACAATCATCGGTTTCCCTCGTTTGGGCGAATTCCGCGAATTAAAATTTACAACTGAAAAATATTTTAGAAAAGAAATCTCAGAAGAAGAACTCCTTGCAGCCGCAAAAGACTTGCGTGCTAAACACTGGAACATTGTCAAAGAAAAAGGCATCACTGAAATCCCATCAAATGACTTTTCTCACTATGACAACTTCCTAGATGCAGCTTTCCTTTTCAACGTGGTACCTGCTTCAGTTCAAAACTTGGACTTGTCTGACCTTGAGCGCTACTTCGCTTTGGGTCGTGGTTACCAAGGAGAAAAAGGTGATGTTCGCGCCCTTCCAATGAAGAAATGGTTCAACACCAACTACCACTATATCGTTCCTAAGTTTGAAAAAGACACTCAAGTCAAACTTGCAGGTCACAAGATTTTTGATGAGTTCCAAGAAGCCAAAGAACTTGGATTAAACACTCGCCCAGTCCTCGTAGGTCCATTCACTTTCCTTCAATTGTCAGACTTTGAAGAAGGCGTGAAAGCAGAAGACTTTGTAGACAGCTTAGTAGCTGCTTACCAAGAAGTTTTTGCTAAATTGGCAGAACTTGGTGCGACTCGTATCCAATTGGATGAAGCTGCTCTTGTCAAAGATTTGACAGCGGAAGAAAAAGCCCTCTTCTTGAACCTTTACAACAAACTCTTGGCTGACAAAAAAGGTCTTGAAGTCTTGCTTCAAACTTACTTCGGAGATGTTCGTGACGTTTACGCTGACCTTGTGAACTTGCCAGTAGATGCTATCGGTCTTGACTTCGTTGAAGGTAAGAAAACTCTTGAACTCGTTAAAGGTGGTTTCCCAGCTGACAAGACTCTTTATGCAGGTATTGTCAATGGTAAAAATATCTGGCGTAATAACTACGAAAAGAGCTTGGCTGTTCTTGAGCAAATCCCAGCTGAAAACATTGTTTTGACAAGCTCATGCTCACTTCTTCATGTGCCATTTACAACTGCTAATGAAGAATTTGAACCAGCAATCTTGAACCACTTTGCCTTTGCAGTTGAAAAACTGGATGAGATTCGTGATTTGGATGCTATCCGCAACGGTCAAGGTGAAGCAGCACTTGCAGCCAACAAAGAACTCTTTGCGACTGAGCGTGTTGGTGTTAATGCTGAACTTCGTGCGCGTATCGCTGGCTTGACAGACGCTGACTACACTCGTTTGCCAGCCTTTGCAGAACGTGAAGCTATCCAAGAAGAAGCTTTCAAACTTCCAGCTCTTCCAACAACAACTATCGGTTCATTCCCTCAAACTAAAGAAGTTCGTGCTAAACGTTTGGCTTACCGTAAAGGTGCATTGTCTCAAGAACAGGACGATGCTTTCCTTGCTGAAACACTTGACGAATGGATCAAATGGCAAGAAGATATTGACTTTGATGTCCTTGTTCACGGTGAATTTGAGCGTAATGACATGGTTGAGTACTTCGGTCAAAACTTGTCAGGTTACCTCTTTTCTAAAAATGGTTGGGTACAATCATACGGTATGCGTGGGGTGAAACCACCAATCATCTGGGGTGATGTCACTCGTCTTAACCCTATCACTGTTAAATGGTCTAGCTATGCACAAAGCCGTACAAACAAACCTGTTAAAGGTATGTTGACTGGACCTGTTACCATCCTCAACTGGTCATTCCCACGTGAAGACATCTCTATCAAGGATTCAACTCTTCAAATCGCCCTTGCTATCAAGGATGAAGTACTTGACCTTGAAGCTGCTGGTGTGAAAATCATCCAAATCGACGAGGCTGCTCTTCGTGAAAAATTGCCACTTCGTCGTAGCGACTGGTACGAAGACTACCTTGACTGGGCAATTCCTGCCTTCCGCTTGGTACACTCAACAGTAGCGCCAGATACACAAATCCACACTCACATGTGTTACTCAGAATTTACAGATATCATCCCAGCTATCGACAACTTGGATGCGGACGTTATTTCCTTTGAAGCTAGCCGTTCAAACCTTGAAATCTTGGACGAACTCAAAGCGAAAAACTTCCAAACTGAAGTGGGACCTGGGGTTTACGATATCCACTCACCTCGTGTGCCGAACGAAGGAGAAATCGATAATACTATCGAAGCTATCCTTGCTAAAGTACCAAGCAAGAAAGTTTGGATCAACCCAGACTGTGGTTTGAAAACACGTGGTATTCCAGAAACAAAAGAAAGCTTGATCCGCCTTGTGGAAGCAGCTAAAGCTGCGCGTGAGAAATTGTAAGATAAGAATTTCTCTCTACAACGGTTGTTCAAAATGAAATTAAAAAGAAAAGGATAAGGACTATGTCACGCCAAACACAGTCACTTTCATTTGAAGTGTTCCCTCCAAACCCAGCCGTGGGTAATGATAAAATTATTTCTGCTCTTCAAGATATGCAGGAGTTGGCTCCCCACTTTATCAGTGTAACTGCCAGCAATAATAAATTTAATATCAAGGAAACGACGGTTCGTTTGGCTAACTTTATCCAAAATGACTTGGCGATTCCGACTATTGCTCACTTGCCAGCCATCTATTTGACCAAGGACAAGGTTGCTGAAACTATTGCTGACTTGGACAAGGTTGGAGTGCAGAAAATCTTGGCTCTTCGTGGGGATATTATCCCTGATGTGGAACCACAAAAGGATTTCCGCTATGCAACTGACTTGATTGAGTTCATCAAGGAACAAGCCCCTCATTTCGATATTGTTGGAGCTTGCTATCCAGAAGGACATCCAGATTCACCAAATCAGATTTCAGATATTCAAAATCTAAAGAAGAAAGTAGATGCAGGCTGTTCGAGCCTTGTAACTCAGCTTTTCTTTGACAATGAGCGCTTCTATGATTTCCAAGACAAGTGCATCTTGGCTGGGATTGATGTTCCCATTCATGCAGGGATTATGCCAATTCTGAATCGAAATCAGGCTCTCCGCCTCTTGAAGACTTGTGAGAATATCCATCTTCCACGCAAATTTAAAGCCATCTTAGACAAGTATGAGCATGACCCTGAGTCGCTCAGAGCAGCAGGACTTGCCTATGCGGTGGACCAAATCGTGGACTTGGTAACTCAGGATGTTGCCGGTGTGCATCTCTACACTATGAACAATGCAGAAACAGCAAAATACATCCACCAAGCAACCCATGCTTTGTTTAATCATCAGTCTCTAGGATAATAAAAAGCAAACCATTCTTCTCAGGTGAGGGGAATGGTTCCTTTTTAATGGTAAAGACCGCACTTTTTAAGAAAAATATGATAAAATAGACTCTGTACGTACTTGATACAAAGATGAGGGTATTTAGGTTGTAGAAGTTTGTTTAAAGTTGATTATTTTTTAAACAAAATCTGATAATGTGTGTCTCAAAAAACACGAAAGGAGTGAGTATTTAAAAGATATTTCACGCTATCGTGGTATCTTAGATGATAACAATATTATTATCTAAGACGGGATTTTTGAGAGTAAAATAGTAAAGATACTTAATTGAATTTTGGCCTCATTTCTTAGGAAAAAAGATAAGCTTACTAGCACTCATCGAGTGCGGTGTCACCTTCCTATTTTTCTACAGAAATGTTCGGCAAGCCGAACCGTCCAAAATATCTTGATCAATTGAACCCGGCCGAAAAGCTGTGTAAAAAGATAAACTGTCTTGTCTTCATCGAAGACTTCGTCAGTTTCCTATTTTTACTTTGCTTTTGACGTCCTTGGTATCTTGAGTAATTGAACTCGCCTACAACTCTGTGGAAAAAGATCAATCTGCCTAGGAGCAGTCGCTCCGTCGTCCGATTTCCTATTTTCCTTTTAGTTGCTTAACGGCTTAGTATCTTGTGTAATTGAACCCGGCCGAAAAGCTGTGTAAAAAAGATAAACTGTCTTGTCTTCATCGAAGACTTCGTCAGTTTCCTATTTTTACTTTGCTTTTGACGTCCTTAGTATCTTGATTTTTGTAGGCAAGGCGTATAATTTCATCAATCCAAAGGGGATTAAAATGACAAAACAAGTGTTTCAAACGACTTTTGCGGGTCGTGAGTTAATTGTAGAGACTGGTCAGGTTGCTAAGCAGGCAAATGGCTCTGTTGTTGTACGTTACGGTGAGTCAACAGTCTTGACTGCGGCCGTGATGTCTAAGAAAATGGCAACTGGGGATTTCTTCCCTCTCCAAGTCAACTACGAAGAAAAAATGTATGCGGCTGGGAAGTTTCCTGGTGGCTTTATGAAGCGTGAAGGACGTCCTTCAACAGATGCGACTTTGACAGCGCGTTTGATTGACCGTCCAATCCGACCAATGTTTGCGGAAGGTTTCCGTAATGAAGTACAAGTCATCAACACCGTGCTTTCTTATGATGAAAATGCTTCTGCACCGATGGCAGCTATGTTTGGTTCATCCTTGGCGCTTTCTATTTCAGATATTCCGTTTGATGGACCGATCGCTGGGGTACAAGTGGGCTATGTAGATGGTCAAATCATCATCAACCCTACGCAAGAACAGGCAGAGCAATCTCTCCTTGAATTGACAGTAGCTGGTACCAAACACGCCATCAACATGGTAGAATCTGGTGCTAAAGAATTGTCAGAAGAAATCATGCTGGAAGCGCTCCTTAAAGGGCACGAAGCGGTCAAAGAATTGATTGCTTTCCAAGAAGAAATCGTTGCAGCGGTTGGTAAAGAAAAAGCAGAAGTAGAATTGCTTCATGTGGATGCTGACTTGCAAGCTGAAATCATCGCAGCCTATAACAGCGACCTCCAAAAAGCTGTCCAAGTAGAAGAAAAATTGGCCCGTGAAGCTGCAACTCAAGCAGTTAAAGACCAAGTGACTGCTGTTTACGAAGAAAAATATGCAGACCACGAAGAATTTGACCGTATCATGCGTGATGTGGCTGAAATCTTGGAACAAATGGAACACGCTGAAGTGCGCCGTTTGATCACAGAAGACAAGGTGCGTCCTGATGGTCGTAAGGTCGATGAAATCCGTCCTTTGGATGCGGTTGTTGACTTCCTTCCTCGTGTGCACGGCTCTGGTCTCTTCACTCGTGGACAAACTCAGGCTCTTTCAGTCTTGACCTTGGCTCCGATGGGTGAAACTCAAATCATTGATGGTTTGGATCCAGAGTACAAGAAACGCTTTATGCACCACTATAACTTCCCACAATACTCTGTAGGGGAAACTGGTCGTTATGGTGCACCAGGTCGTCGTGAAATCGGTCACGGTGCTCTCGGTGAGCGTGCCCTTGCTCAAGTCTTGCCAAGCTTGGAGGAATTCCCATATGCTATCCGTTTGGTAGCAGAAGTCTTGGAATCAAACGGTTCTTCATCTCAGGCTTCTATCTGTGCAGGAACTCTTGCCCTTATGGCTGGTGGTGTGCCAATCAAGGCGCCAGTAGCTGGTATTGCCATGGGACTTATCTCAGATGGAAATAACTACACAGTATTGACAGATATCCAAGGTTTGGAAGACCACTTTGGAGATATGGACTTCAAGGTTGCAGGTACTCGTGATGGGATTACAGCCCTTCAAATGGATATCAAAATTCAAGGGATTACTGCAGAAATCTTGACAGAAGCTCTTGCCCAAGCCAAAAAAGCGCGTTTTGAAATACTTGATGTGATTGAAGCAACCATTCCAGAAGTTCGTCCAGAATTGGCTCCAACTGCTCCGAAAATTGATACCATCAAGATTGATGTGGACAAGATTAAGATTGTCATCGGTAAGGGTGGAGAAACCATTGACAAGATTATCGCTGAAACAGGCGTTAAGATTGATATCGACGAAGAAGGAAATGTGTCTATCTACTCTAGTGACCAAGATGCTATTAACCGTGCCAAAGAAATCATTGCTGGTTTGGTTCGTGAAGCTAAGGTGGACGAAGTTTACCGTGCTAAAGTCGTTCGTATCGAGAAATTTGGTGCCTTTGTTAACCTCTTTGATAAGACAGATGCCCTTGTTCATATCTCTGAGATGGCTTGGACTCGTACCAATAATGTCGAAGACTTGGTAGCAATCGGGGATGAAGTTGATGTTAAGGTTATCAAGATTGATGAAAAAGGACGTGTGGATGCTTCTATGAAAGCCCTTCTTCCTCGTCCTCCAAAACCTGAACGTGATGAAAAAGATGAAAAATCAGAGCGTCCTCACCGCCCACGTCATCACAAGGATCACAAACCTAAGAAAGAATTTACAGAAACACCAAAAGATTCAGAATAAGAAAAGGAGAAATGTATGGGATGGTGGCGCGAAACCATTGATATCGTGAAAGAAAATGATCCAGCGGCCCGCACCACTTTGGAGGTTTTGCTGACTTATCCAGGTGTCAAGGCCTTGGCGGCCCACCGTCTTTCGCATTTTCTCTGGAAGCATGGCTTCAAACTCTTGGCTCGAATGCACAGTCAGTTTTGGCGCTTTTGGACTCAGATTGAGATTCATCCAGGAGCTCAGATCGATTCAGGTGTCTTTATTGACCACGGTTCTGGCTTAGTGATTGGAGAGACAGCGATTGTTGAAAAAGGCGTTCTTCTCTATCACGGAGTGACTCTTGGAGGGACTGGTAAGGATGTAGGTAAACGCCATCCGACGGTTCGAAAGGGAGCCCTCATATCAGCTCATGCCCAAGTTATCGGACCGGTGGAAATCGGTGAAAATGCCAAGGTTGGTGCAGCAGCAGTTGTTGTGGCAGACGTACCTAGTGATGTGACGGTTGTCGGTATTCCTGCTAAGATTGTCCGTGTTCATGGACAGAAGGATGAACCGACGATTCACGAAGTCGAAGAAAAACGAGAGTACTACGTCAATAAACTCGAGCAGTCTAAAGAAGCCAGTCACAGATCGTCTGGGTTGTAGAGGATACCTATATGATTCAAGCAAGAAACAAGTTAAGCCAAGAGGAGCAATCTGAGGCTAAAAAACTAATTAACTGTTGCCAAAACTATGACGGTACCTATCGTGATCCCTATCTTTCTAACATGCTTAATTTTGACCCAAACATGCCCGCCTTTTTCCTTTATTATGAAAAAGGCGAACTTGTTGGTTTATTAACTGTCTATGCAGATGATCAAGATGTGGAAGTGACGATACTGGTTCATCCAAATCATCGCCGTCAGGGGATTGCGCGTGCACTGTTTACTAGTTTTGAGAGAGAAACAGCTTCTTTCTCTATTCGTTCAGTTACTTTTCAGACAGAGCGTGTTTTTCTAGACCACCATCCTGATTTTGTCAGCAACTGGGGATTGGTTGAGGATGAAGCGACAGAAACCTGGTTAGGTAAGGATAGAAGACCTTATCCGTTAGCAAAGGTTTCTAATCTTGAAGTTTTGTTAGCAGATAGTTCGTATCAGGAGCAAATCAGTCAGTTAAAATTTCAGGCATTCTCAGAGGAACATGAGTCTAGAGAGATTGTGGATAGATATGTCGCTGAAGCTCTGAAGGATCCAGAAAGTCGCTTATATATTTTGTTAAAAGACGGTCAGGTTATTGGAACTTGCACGATAGATTTATCGACTAATACGAATTACTTCTACGGTTTAGCAATATCTGAACCTGAACGTGGAAAAGGCTATGGAAGCTACTTAGCAAAATCCCTTGTCAACCAACTAATTGAGCAAAATGATAAGGAATTTCAGATTGCAGTGGAAGATAGCAATGTAGGTGCCAAACGTTTGTATGAAAAAATTGGCTTTGTCAAACAGACTCAGGTGGTTTATCTGAATGAGAAAGGAGCAAGGGATTCCGAAGTGTAGAGACATTCGGACTGAAATTCAATTGAACTCTCAGTGATGAGACTAACTGTTCTTGGATTTTAGCTTTCCTGATTATGATTTATGATTAAAATCTATGACACCATGTCTCGTGATTTGCGAGAGTTTGTCCCGATTGAGGACGGTAAGGTTAAGATGTATGTTTGTGGGCCAACCGTGTACAACTATATTCATGTAGGGAATGCTCGTTCAACGGTGGCTTTTGATACCATTCGACGATACTTCGAATACCGTGGTTATGACGTTGCCTATATTTCCAATTTTACAGATGTGGATGATAAGATTATTAACCGTGCCAAGGAAGAAGGTATCACGCCTCAGGAGGTTGCGGACAAGTACATCGCTGCTTTTCGTGAGGATGTGACGGCCTTGGGTGTCAAACCTGCGACCCGCCATCCGCGTGTGGTGGAGTTTATGGCTGACATTATCCGCTTTGTGGAAGACTTGATTGGAAAAGGCTTTGCCTACGAGAGTCAAGGGGATGTTTACTTCCGTGTGGAAAAATCCCATAACTATGCCAAGTTGGCCAATAAAACCTTGGAAGATTTGGAGTTAGGTGCTTCAGGTCGTACCGATGAAGAAACGGCTCGTAAGGAAAATCCTATAGACTTTGCCCTTTGGAAAGCTGCCAAATCAGGCGAGATTTCTTGGGACAGTCCTTGGGGACCTGGTCGTCCGGGCTGGCACATCGAGTGTTCAGTCATGTCGACAGAGATTTTAGGTGATACCATTGATATTCACGGTGGTGGAGCCGACCTAGAGTTTCCTCATCATACCAATGAAATTGCCCAGTCTGAAGCTAAAACAGGCAAGACTTTTGCTAACTACTGGATGCACAATGGCTTTGTCAATATTGACAATGTCAAGATGTCCAAGTCTTTGGGGAACTTTATCACCGTACACGATGCCCTTAAAACTCTTGATGGGCAAGTGCTTCGTTTCTTCTTTGCGACTCAACATTATCGCAAGCCTATCAACTTTACGGAAAAAGCGGTGCGCGATGCAGAGACTAATCTCAAGTATCTGAAGAATACTTACGAGCAACCTTTTACTGAAAGTGTTGATGCTCAAGAATTACAGGCCTTTAAAGATAAGTTTGTAGCAGCTATGGACGAGGATTTCAACTCTGCCAACGGTATTACAGTAGTCTTTGAAATGGCCAAATGGATTAACTCAGGTAACTATGATGCAAGTGTTAAGGAAGCTCTTGCGGCTATGTTGGAAGTCTTTGGAATTGTCTTTATTGAGGAAGTTTTGGATGCAGAGATTGAAGACCTGATCCAAAAACGCCAAGAAGCGCGTGCCAATCGTGACTTTGCGACAGCAGACCAAATCCGTGACCAATTGGCTGCTCAAGGAATTAAGCTCCTTGACACCAAGGATGGAGTGAGGTGGACTCGTGATTGATGTCAATCTCATTAACGGGATTGCGTTAGCTTTTGAGGGGGATGCGGTGTATTCTATGTATATACGTCGTCACCTCATACTCAAAGGTATGACCAAACCCAATAAACTCCATCAAGAAGCGACCAAGTATGTATCAGCCAAAGCTCAGGCACACTTGATTTCCCTTATGTTAGAGGAGCAGGTCTTAACAGAAAAAGAAGAAGAAATCTATAAACGTGGTCGCAATACCAATAGTCACACCAAGGCCAAAAATGCTGATGTAGTGACTTACCGTATGTCCACAGGTTTTGAAGCAGTGATGGGCTATCTCCATATGACTGAAAATCTGGAACGTCTTGAGAGCTTGATTTCGTGGTGCATCCAAAAAGTGGAGGGCTAGAGATGATTGCAAAAGAACTACAAGACTGGTTTCCTGAAGCTCAGATTTCAGACCAACCAGTAGAGAAAGAGGGCTATCTCACTCTCCCTTTAGCTTCTCAGCAGTGGATTTTGCTGGAGGAAGCTGGGCTCAGCGAGCGTGAAAAGCAGTTGGTTGCCCTTTTGACTCAACAGGAGCAGGCTCGTTCGCTCAATCCTTGGTATTCTTATCTGATTGAGGGGAAGGGACAGGCACCACAAACTTTTAAAAAGATTCAGTTGGTTTATTGCCATCTTTCCTATTTTCAGCAGGAAAATCTAGCTTCTTGGCTGGATATGATGCGGACTCTTTTTCCTAACTGTCAGACAGTGTTACAGGTCGGAGCTCAGGATTATGTTTTCGTACTTCAACAAGATAAATACACCTCTGTACGAGCTATTTTAAGCGATACGATTGAAGCGGTTGAGTATGACTTTGGACTTCGTCTGTCAATCATGTTGGGTCAGGTTTGGTCTCAGACGGGACATCAAGCCCTATCAGACTTGATCAAAGCAGAGCGGGATTTGTTTAAGACTTGGTGGCGTCAGGGTCACCAAAGTGTTCATACTTTTTCTCAGCTCTATCTTTGGAGTATGGGAGAAAGACTCGTGGACCTGAGGCCAATTAAAGAATGTCTACACCAGATGATTTTGGATCAAGATCAGATTCAGGAAA
>ERZ1023464.43-NODE-43-length-22424-cov-4.315615_pt1 | contig 22424 bp, 19 predicted proteins | sample MGYA00380529_ERZ1023464 | MGnify/ENA primary metagenome ERZ1023464 (study PRJEB33173, sample SAMEA4830324) | metagenome | study: EMG produced TPA metagenomics assembly of the PRJEB25223 data set... | reverse complement strand
AATCCAGGAGAGTTCCTGTCGCGAATATTCTGTAGTAAACATGGGTATATGATTGTGTTTTGGCAATATTTGAAGACCTGAATCTTCATATAATTCAAATATTGAATTTGATATTTTTGGCGAATGTGATTGCCACAAATCATTCATTGCATAGATCGCATCCTGGAATTGCTTTGATAATTGCGTTTCTTTTATCTTGAAAGCTGGAAACTCAAATGGACGATCTCCTGTTGCTAAACCTAATAAAAATCGCTCGTCTGATATCAAGTCAAGAGAAGTTGCAGCTTTAGCTGTATGAATTGGATGACGCAATGTAGCAACAATACTAGATGTTCCGAGAGCGATTTTCGATGTTTTAGCGCTTAAATAAGATAAAAATACAAACGGATCGTAGTTTGTCGTTACATTACCTAAATGTGGACTATAAAGTGGATTATCTCTCACAAAAAGGCTTGTAAATCCAAGATTTTCAGCATACTGTGCTAAATCAACTTGATTTTCAAACGACAATGCGATGTTTTCAGAATTATCAAAAGGCAGCATTAAACCCAAAGTTAAATGGCCTTGTTGAAAAGTCCGTTTGAAACCATTGTGTTTTTGAATTGTTGTCACGTCTATCCCTCCTTAACTTGTATTTACAACACTTGATAACTAACTAACACTTGTTGTATAAATGCATTGTATACTGATTTGTTAACTAATGCAAACAACATGTTTATGCATATATTGTCTAAACAACAAAAATGAAATTGTGTTGTTTATTCACTAAAAAAGTCAGTTGAATTTAAATGATATTTATTATTTTAAAAGCTAAATTTCTAAAACGATAATACAATTATTTGATTATTATCCGAAAACTCATTAAATTGAAATAGAAAAAATTTTGATGGAGGTTGTTTATGCTTAAAAGAAAACTACGAGGTGGTCTCATATTCATAATAGCTTTATTATGTACTGTGATCTCGATAAATGGAAATACATATGCTGCAACGCAAACACATCAATCGACTGATCAGTCAGCTCAGTCTGAAGACGCTAAAGTCGGTACCAATCAAATTAAGACAAGAGTCGTCTTACCTAATGACGATAGAACACAAATAGAAAATACAACAAATGGTCATTATCAATCTGTTGGCTATATTAGTATTGGAGATAATATTGCGACGGGTGTTGTGATTGATAAAAATACAGTGTTAACTAATAAACACGTTGCCAACCTTTCTGAAGGGAATATGACTTTTTCACCAGCTGCCCAAAATGAAAATACGATGTCTTATGGTACATTTTCTGAAAAAGAAATTGAAGTGTACCCAGGAAATGAAGATTTAGCGCTTATACATTTAAATAAAAATAAAGATGGCCAATCAGTTGGAGATGTAGTTCAACCGGCGACTTTAAAAGATGCCTCAGCGGTAACAAAAGATATGTCGATTACCGTAACGGGTTATCCAGGAGATAAGTCCTTGGCTACAATGTGGGAGAGTAAGGGCCAAATACTGAATACGAACACTACTGAATTTGAATATAATGCGAGTACATTCGGAGGTAATTCTGGCTCTCCTGTATTTAACGAAAATAATGAAGTGATTGGTATACACCAAGGTGGTATTGAAGGGGAAAGTAATAGTGCCGTAGCTATGACAGATGATGTATTGAGCTTTATTAATAAGAATAAAAGTTAATAAAAGGTACAAGCATAAAATCCACGACAGAGACCTAATAAGTCCTGACGTGGATTTTTATTTTAAAATCTGTTTCATTAGAAAGGGTAGTGCACCCTCAATGTAATCATTTGCTGATAATTGACTACTATGAAACCAATGCTTAGCTGTACCGTATAACCCCCATGAAAGAAATCTCGCACTTGCCGCAAGAGATTCTCTTGTTTCATTTGGATGTTGTTGGACAAGCAATGTTAAAAAGATATCCTCTAACTCTTCTTTGACTCTTTTTTCAACAACTTGTCCATAGGCTTCGCTATTTAATTTACATTCATTATGTGTTTCTTGAATATAACTCGTAATTGTAATGAAGCTGGAAGATAATGTCGTTTCGTTAAGTTCTGAAGAAACATCTAATGCATCATTTAAATTTTTTAATACAGTTTCTGAGAGCGTATAATCCATAATGTCATATTTATCATAAAAATGAGCATAAAACGTAGCGCGATTTACCGTTGCACGTTCCGTAATGTCTTTAATTGTTATAGTTTGTAATTTTTTTTCTTTAGCAATTTCACGAAAGGCGTCCATCAACAACTTTTTAGTTCTGGTTACTCTTGGGTCAACATGTGTTGTAGTCATTGACCTCATACCTCCTCTAATTTATAAAACGATTATGTATTCAAACAAATTATCTTGCTTTCATAACGAGATGTCAATGTGAATGATTTGAACTGCATATATTACAAATTAAGGAATACGTTTAAAAACCTTACTATAAAACTTTGTCCCAAAATATTTTGTGATTTGAATTACAGTGTCATGTTATTGTTTTCCTTAATTATGCTGTTCATGAAACTATAGATGAAAATACCTAATGTAATTATGATGATCCCTATCATACTAACTGTGCTTGGAAGCGGTAAGCCCAAAAGGAGCATTTCACCAATTAATGTAAAAATGATTTCAGTCGCTTGTGTCGATTCGACTGCTGCAAGTTTTGCTTGGTTATGTTTTACCATATTGGTTGCATAGAAAAAGAGTGTCGTAGCTATTATCCCAGAGAATACGGCTACGATAAATGTCTGTAAAAGTTGATTAGAAGAAGGCGGACCGGACCTCAATACACCACATATAAATATAACCACCCATATAGGTAGTGTGACGAGCGTCATACCATAAATACGTTCAAGTGTATTTAATTGATTATCCACAAGAATCATCATCTTACGATTACCTAAAGGATAGCAAAAGGCACCTATAATTAAAGGAAGTACCGACATGATAAAAACTTGTATTTCAATATGAGAAACTTGAGGTATTTGGACAAGTACCACACCCAAGACCATAATGCTAGAGGTACCTACAGAGCGCCAAGAAATACGCTCTCTTACTTTTATTTGTTGATGATTTATTTGCACATATTCATAAAAAAATGGCGCGAGGAGTAGACCACAAATGATTGTTAATTGCCATGTTGCAGAGATAAGCCATCCGGGACTGTAATTAGCGACAAATGTAATTGGCATATAAAAAAATACAAATCCTAGGGTACTCCAAATCATCCATGGAACAAAATGCGTTTTAATATGATGATGTACTTTAGTTAGGTTCTTTTTAATGTATATAATTATAAAAAGTATGGGGAACATAAATAAAAAGCGTAATGAAGCACTAAATAGCCAATTGCCTTCATCTTTAGCCATTGCATGATTCAAGATAAATGTTACAGAAAAAAATAATGCACCAAGAATACCAATTAATATTGCACGCATACGATTCACCCTTTAACACTGTAATTGAAAATAATTAATATTTTTAATTTAACATTTATTTAAAAATTAGCAAAGCTAGTATGTTTGTAAATATATTTATAGGCAATAATAAGCGTAAAGCAATATGATTTCATTTGTGTTAAAAGTATTTTGATACTTATCATGAAAAAGTAGTATGATAAAAATGTGCAAATATTTCGAATAAGGGGTAGAAATAATGGCAGATAAATTAAAGAGAGAACTCAGTAATCGGCATATACAGTTAATTGCGATTGGAGGAGCCATTGGAACCGGATTGTTTTTAGGTGCTGGACAATCTATTCACTTAGCTGGACCATCCATTTTACTCACCTATATTATTGTTGGATTTGTGTTGTTTATGTTCATGAGGGCAATGGGAGAAATGTTATTGTCAAACACTGAATTTAATTCTTTTGCGGATATCACGCATGAATATGTAGGGCCGTTAGCTGGATTTATAACGGGATGGACATATTGGTTAACATGGATTATTTCAGGGATGGCAGAAGTGACAGCAGTAGCTAAATATGTATCCTTTTGGTATCCAGATATTCCAAACTGGTTAACAGCACTGGCATGTGTATTGTTACTTATGTCGTTTAATTTATTAAGTACGAAATTATTTGGCGACTTAGAATTTTGGTTTGCAATAATCAAAGTAGTAACTATTGTGGCATTGATTATTGTCGGCATTGTAATGATTATCATGGCTTATAAAACGCCATTTGGTCATGCTAGCGTATCAAATATCTATCGTCATGGTGGGGTGTTCCCTAATGGTATGTCTGGTTTCTTAATGTCGTTTCAAATGGCAATCTTTTCATTTGTCGGCATTGAGATGATTGGTATCACAGCCGGAGAAACAAAAAATCCTCATAAGACAATTCCTCAGGCGATTAATAATGTGCCGCTTAGGATTTTATTGTTTTACATTGGTGCGTTAGCAGTCATCATTTCTATTATACCTTGGAATGAACTAGATCCAGAAGGCAGTCCTTTTGTGAAAGTATTTGCATTAGTGGGGATACCATTTGCTGCAGGCATGATTAATTTTGTTGTGTTAACAGCTGCAGCGTCAGCGTGTAACAGTGGGATATTTGCTAATAGTAGAACACTATTCGGATTATCAGATAGAAAACAAGCACCACCGAAGCTTCAAGCAACAAACCGTAAAGGCGTACCAGTTGTCGCAATTCTTGTAACGTGTGCATTATTGTTATTTGCAGTATTATTGAATTATTTTATTCCAAATGCGACGACTGTATTTGTGTATATCAGTACAGTTTCTACAGTATTAAATATCTTTATTTGGACAATTATTATGATTGCCTATGTAAGGTACACCAAAGCACGTCCGGACTTACATAAACAAAGTAGATATAAAATGCCAGGCGGAAAAATTATGTCGATTTGTATTATTGCATTTTTCGTATTTATTTTCGGGGTATTATTTGTTAACCCAGAAACACGTATTGGGGTTATTTTAGCACCTTTATGGTTGATTGTACTTGCTTTAATGTATAGACAATACAAAAAGCATACAGCTGAGTAATGCGTGCTTTTAACATGAATACGCATAGGTTGTGAATTTTTATATTGGAGTGATTAAAATGAGTAAAAAAATAATTATGGATTGTGACCCGGGTCATGATGATGCAATCGCATTAATTTTAGCAGGAGCACAAAACAGTCCATTAGATATATTAGCTGTGACAACGGTAGCAGGGAATCAATCGGTAGAAAAAAATACCAAAAACGCTTTAAATGTATTAGAAGTGATGGGAAGAGATGATATTAGTGTCTCTGTTGGTGCTACGCGTCCACTTATTAAGCCAGCATCCTTTGCTTCACAAATACACGGCGATAGTGGGTTAGATGGTCCGAAACTGCCTGAAGTCCCAGCACTAAAACCAACGCAAAAACAAGCAGTCGATGTTATTATCGAAACATTGAAGCAAAGCAAGGAACCAGTCACGCTTGTTGCAACGGGTCCATTAACCAACATTGCTACGGCGCTGATTAAGGAACCAAATATCACACAACATATTGAATCTATTACAATTATGGGCGGTGGCACCTTCGGGAACTGGACTCCTACTGCAGAATTTAATATTTGGGTTGATGCAGAAGCGGCTAAGCGCGTCTTTGAATGTGGTGTGTGTATCAATGTGTTTGGTTTAGATGTGACGCATCAAGTATTAGCCACAGATCATGTTATCGATAGATTTAAACAGATTAAGAATCCAATTGCAAACTTTGTTGTAGAACTTCTAGAATTTTTCAAATCTACGTATAAAACGCACTTTGACATGGATGGTGGTCCAATACATGATGCTTGTACGGTACTTTATTTGATGCAACCTGATTTATTTACAATGCAACATACACATATCGATATAGAGCACCAGAGTCCATTGACATATGGCACGATGTCAGTAGATTTAAATGATATTATGAATAAAGAGAAAAATGCCTATTTTGCTACAGCGGTCGATGTAGCGAGTGTATGGACATTAATGGAAAATATGTTAGCAAGTTATGAGAAGCATACACATTAACAAGCAGACATTTATAAGCGGGAGTGGGACAGAAATCTGATTTTACTATAAAGATTTCATAGTGCTGCTCCTTTTTGCTACAACTAAAGTATGAGCGCTAATTCAAGCGAATTATTAGAGATTTATCACTATAAAAAGTATACTGAAAAGCCAATACTTAAAATGATTAAAAGGTGAATCAAATAGTGAAAAATATAATGAAGTGGATTGTCTTACTAATACTTATTATTGTTCCACTAACGTGGTTAATACTGAATATAAAGGATATAAAAGAAAATATGAATGAAACATTTACTACACAAAATCAGGACGCAGACCAAGGTGAAAGTGAAGGTTCTTTTAGTAAGTTTTTCGATGGCAGTAGGGAAACAGAAAATTTTGGGGAATATAAATTTAGTGAATTTGATGGTAAACACTACGGCATCGATTATCATTTGCCTGAAGATACGCCAATCAAAGCGGCTGCTGATGGCAAAGTGACGCGAACATTCGATGATGATTTAGGTGGTAAAGTAATTCAGATAGCAGAGTCAAATGGTGAATATCATCAGTGGTATATGCATCTTAATGAATTTAAAGTGGAAGTAGGAGATGACGTTAAAGCAGGTGATACGATTGCACTGTCAGGTAATACCGGTGAACAAACGACTGGCGCACACTTGCATTTTCAACGTATGGAAGGTGGCGTTGGTAACGATTATGCGATAGACCCTAAAGATTATGTTGAAGATTTGCCAAATGGAGAAGAAAGTTTATTTGAAGTAGAGTAAATCGCTATATTAAATAAAAGAGATTCTAGAAGTTAGAGTTTTTCATACTATTAATACCAAACAACACAAGAAGTAATGAAAAATGGGGTTTATGAAAAAATAATAGCTTTTGAGATAACGTGAATAGGGCGAGACGATGAATTCAAATGATAATGTTTGATTTCATTGCCTCACCCTAATTTTTATGGTCTTTTGGTATATCATAGATAGAATCGTATTGTAATAAATTTTGATGAATTGCTGCCCAGAAATAGAATGCACCAATTGAAGCACAACCCTGCCATTGTTCCTTACAGATAGTGAGTTGTTTCTTTCTTTCGGCTTTGGTTGTTTGATATAACCATTGAGCAGCACGTTGCAATCCAACATCGTATATAGGTAATATATTTTTGCGCTGTAATGTAAATAGAAGAAAAACTTCGGCAGTCCATCTACCAATCCCTTTAATTTGAGTCAGTGCGTTAATAACACTATTGTCGTCCATTTTGTAGAGTTGTTCAAAATTCAATTGTCCATTGCGCACTGCAAATAGTACATTTTGGATATAGTTTATTTTTGATTGAGATAAACCTAACGCTTTCATTTCGGATTCTCTTAGTTGTGATAATTGATTTACCGTCCAGTGATCGTCAATGGCGATGGATAATTTTTGGAAAATAGACTGCGCTACAGCTACTGTAATTTGCTGTCCAATGATAGACCGGATAAGGGATTTTAACGGGTCTGGGCGCGTCTGGATCTGTAAATCTCCTATCTGGTTAATTAAATGCGCAAGTGTGGCATCTTGTTTAATTAGCGTTTGTACGCATGCATCTTGAACGGAAATTTGCCATGTATTCATAAATTACCTCTTAATTTAATAAGTCTTGAAGCACAACTGCTTGATTGTGCTGTTCATCTTTTGCTGCAAATAATAATATGACATCATGCTTAGTATTAGAAATGATAGATTTTAATTTTTCAAAGGCTTCTTTTTGTGATTCATTGTCACGTAATTCTTTGGCATATTTTTCTTTGAAAGCAGCATATAATTTGGGATCGTGATTGAACCATTTTCTTAATTCGGTAGTTGGGGCTAGCTCTTTTAACCAAAAATCTAAATTTGCGTCTTCTTTTGATATGCCTCTAGGCCAAACACGATCTACAAGTATACGCGTACCTTCGCTCTGATTATTTTCATAAATGCGTTGTATTTCAATTGTCATGCTACTGCCTCCCTGAAAATCATTTAGTATCAATCATATTATTACCGTTAAATGAAATTTGAAAACATAGTTAAATTATAGAAGGAACAGGAATGGGTATATAAATAAAAAGGGAAATAGGAGTGATGTTAATGTCTAAATTTGATCATATTCAACCACCTGACCATTTTCGATATAAAGAGGGGGAAGTGTTAATAAAAAATTATTATGAATTTACATGTGATAATAGAATTTATTTTACTCAAACTGTGCATAAAGATTTAGAAAACCAAACATATAAGTTCAATATAGAAATATTATCTAGCATTGATGCATATGGTCTAGCTATGGATTTTAATGAAGTAGATAAACTGTATGAAAGAGAAATAGCGCCTTATATTGATGGTCAACTTGTGAATGAAACATTGCCAGAGATGAATACAACAGCAGAAAATATTGCGATTTGGATTTGGCATCAATTTAATAAACACTTACCTGAAAATAATTCATTACAAAAGCTAGAATTTTTTGAAACGGATACACAGGGGTTAGTGTTAACAACAGAATTAATGGATAAATAAAAATGACGATATAAAAAGTGTGATTAGAACAGAAATCAAAATTTCTAATAGAGATTTCTTAGTTCTACCGATGCAATTAAGGCAAGGATGATTAAGATAATGGTTTACCTGAGTTAAAGCTTATGCATCAGAACGACTCGTTTCCATAAATATGGAAAAAAATACTTTCTTTAAATAAGTGAGACTTCATATTTTCAATTCAACTATCTGCTAATGCCTAAATGTAAGCGAGTTTAGGACCACTATTTATGTCCTAGACTCGTTATTTTGATATATCTCATTTTAGAAAACACTTAAAATTAGCTTGATATAAGATGCGATTTTTAGAAAGTCGAGTTCCTCCAATGTTTTGTGTTTGCTACTAAATGAAATCACCCCTGTGATGAATTTAGTAAAAGTGAAAAATAATATAAAATAAATATTCTGAAAATTAAGAAAATATGATATAGTAGTATTCTATTTCAGCTTAGGGGGAACTTCTATGATTAAAGTAAGTCCAAAACAATTTCTATATAATGTTCTGTCAGGTGTAGCAATTGCTATTGTTGCAGGTTTAATTCCTAATGCGATCTTGGGAGAATTATTTAAACTTTTTGCACCAAAATCTTCAGTATTTACAACTTTATTGCAAGTTGTGGAAAGTATTCAATTTACAGTTCCTTTATTAGTAGGTGCTTTAATTGCCATGCGTTTCAAACTAAGCCCATTAGCAACTGCAGTCGTAGCTAGCTCTGCATTTGTAGGAAGCGGCGCAGCACAATTCAAAGATGGCGTGTGGTTATTAGTTGGAGTTGGAGATTTAATTAATACAATGCTTACTGCAGCGATTGCAGTATTTTTAATATTATTAGTAGGAGAAAAATTTGGCAGTCTGACATTAATTATTTTACCTACCATTGTGGGGGTCATCGCAAGTGTAATTGGTGTATTTACCTTGCCATATATCCAAATGATTACAACAGGTATTGGGAACTTAGTAAATTCTTTTACTGAGTTGCAGCCAGTCCTTATGTCAATGCTCATTGCATTAGTGTTTAGCTTTATTATTATTTCACCAATTTCCACAGTTGCTACTGCTTTAGCTATTGGTATCAGTGGCTTAGCTGCAGGTTCAGCTTCACTAGGTATTGTTGCGTGTGAAGGTGCATTAGTAGCAGGCACACTTAAAATAAATAGAGCGGGTGTACCACTTACGATATTCTTAGGTGGCGTCAAAATGATGATTCCGAATATGGTCAGACATCCTATTATATTGTTACCTATTTTTACCAATGCGCTTATTACAGGTTTAGTTGGTGGGTTAATTGGTATTGGAGGTACAAAGGAATCAGCTGGTTTTGGTTATTATCGGACTAGTTGGACCGATCAGTGCTTTTAGATTTATGGAACATTCAATAATATTGAATTTAGTTTTTGTGTTTATTGCATTTTTTGTCGTACCATTTGTTATGGGGTATTTAATTAATACGTTATATATGAAGATATTGAAAATATATGATAGAGAAATCTTCAAGTTCTTAGCGTAAGGTTACACAATTTGCTTAAAATGTGTGTCATGTTTTGTAATAAAGCATAAGGTTGTCGTTACATAAAAAAATATAAAATTATTAAAAAAGGCCACACATCAGTGGTCTTTTTTTAATTTAAACAAAAAAATTTGCAAGTTTTACTCCAAAATATAATTTTTTTGTCTTTTTGTTATTTTACAGTTATGTAACAAAAGTGTGATTTGTAATATTTCAGAATATATGATTTTCTTAAATGTAAATTTATTTAATTGCTTTATATCATATACTCATATAATATCCTTTTATCTATCAATAGTTATTTAGCATTACAAAATAAAACAAATATGTCGTAATGTTACAAAGTGGAATTTGATTTGTAACGTTTTGTTAAGGAAGTGTAATATAACTGAACGAAATTTATGGTATATTATTTGTGGCGAAACGATAAGACATTAAATTTAAAAGATTTCAGAACATACGATAAATAATTTAACGAAAATATAATTTAACTTAAAAAGAAATTAATTGGAGGATTTTTTTATTATGAAGAAAACAATTTTAGCATCATCATTAGCAGTAGCATTAGGTGTAACAGGATATGCAGCAACAGCTGATCACAATCAAGCGCATGCATCAGAAGAAAATATCGACCAAGCGCATTTAGCTGACTTAGCTCAAAACAACCCAGAGCAATTAAACGAAAAACCATTACACGCTGGTGCGTATAACTATGATTTCGTATTAGGTGGAAACGAATATACTTTCACTTCTGATGGCCAAACTTGGTCATGGAATTATACAACTGCAGGTGCTCAAAGTGCATCTTCTAACACTATCCAAGATGTAACTGCTCAAGCAACTACACACACTAACGAAACTTCAGCTAACGAAGTTCGTACACAACAACAATCAAGCAACACTGAAGTAGCAGCTGTTGAAGCGCCTAAAGCTTCATCTAACACAAACGTTCAAACTGCACAAACAAGTGCTGCAGTAAAAACTTATAAAGCTGCTCAAACTTCAGCTGCTTCAACTGGTGGATCAGTTAAAGCTCAATTCTTAGCTGCTGGTGGTTCAGAAGCTATGTGGAATTCAATCGTTTTACCTGAATCAAGTGGTAATCCAAACGCTGTTAACTCAGCTGGATACAGAGGTTTAGGTCAAACTAAAGAATCATGGGGTACTGGTTCAGTAGCTGATCAAACTAAAGGTATGTTAAACTACGCTAAACAACGTTATGGTTCAGTAGACGCAGCGTTATCTTTCCGTGCTTCACACGGTTGGTGGTAGGATTTATAGCACTGAACACGCGGTTTGGTGGTATAAATATAAGAGCCTGAGACATAAATTAATGTCTTAGGTTCTTTTTCAATTAGGCAGTAGATGACTGGATTGAAAATACACTTATATCAAGCTTTTTTCAATCCTAGTCATCCTTGCCGGGGTAGGACTACGAAATCTCTATTAGAAAATTTGATTTCTGTCCTACTCCCTTTTTTTGCATTGACATGTTTGAATATTCTGATAAAATTAATAGTAATTTAAAAGCAAAACTTATCCAGAGAAGTTGAGGGAATTGGCCCTGTGAAGCTTCAGCAACAGACTTTGTAAAGAAGTACTGTGCTTCGTCCAACAAGTAACACTACTTGAAAGATAGGTGACATGTAAACTATATGCCACTTTCGTAGGTGTATAGTTTTTTTTAGGAGGACTTTGGATGGTGATTTCGGATAGATTAGCACAAGTACCAGATAGTTATTTTGCAAAAACGATGGGGCAGCCTGTTGAACATGGGCCGTTACCTTTAATTAATATGGCGGTAGGTATACCAGATGGAGAAACACCAACAGGGATTATTGATTGTTTTACAGATGCATTGCGAGAGCCAAATAATCAAAAGTATGTAGCATTTCATGGTAAAGAGACTTTTAAACAAGCGATTGTAGATTTTTATCAAAGGCAATATGATGTCGTGTTAGATAAAGACGATGAAGTCTGTATTTTGTACGGAACTAAAAATGGTTTGGTAGCTTTACCATCTTGTATTGTTAATCCTGGTGAAAATGTACTACTACCAGATCCAGGTTATACAGATTATAAGGCGGGTGTCTTATTAGCTGATGCACATCCACAACCGCTCGTATTAGAACCACCATATTACTTGCCTCAATGGGATAAAGTGGATAGGGATGTATTGAAAAATACGCGATTAGTCTATTTAACGTATCCAAATAATCCTACTGGATCAGTAGCTACACAAGCTGTATTTGATGAGGCTGTAGCGCAATTTAAAGGTACAAAGACTAAAATAGTTCATGATTTTGCGTACAGTGCATTTGGGTTTGATCATAAAAATCCGAGTATTTTACAAACAGAAGGTGCAAAAGATTTAGCGATTGAAGTATTTTCATTATCTAAAGGATATAATATGTCCGGTTTTAGAGTTGGATTTGCAGTAGGCAATAAAGATATCATTCAAGCGTTGAAAAAATATCACACACACACGCATGCGGGTATGTTTGGTGCGTTACAAGATGCAGCGACCTATGCATTGAATCACTATGATGATTTCTTGGACGAACAAAGTAATATTTTCAAACAACGTAGGGATACTTTTGAAGCGAAGTTAAAGGAAGAAAATATTCCATTTGAACCGATGAAAGGTGGTATATTCTTGTGGCTAAAAACGCCGCCAAATTTTGACGGGGAATCATTTGTTGACTATTTATTACAAGAGCAATCCATACTTGTTGCACCGGGTATTCCGTTTGGTGAACATGGTAAAAACTATGTGCGTATATCATTAGCGCTTGATGATGAGCAATTGAAAGTAGCTGCCGAGAGAATCCAATCTCTGAGACATCTGTATGAATAACATTAATTTTAAAGGGGATGCTAACATGACGCGTATAAAACTTTTTGGCGTTAGAAATGAGGATAAAGCTTTCATTGAAGCTTGGTCTAATAAGCATAAAGTAGAAGTCGATTTAGATGAAGATTTATTAACATGTGAAACTGTCTCACGTGTAAAAGGATTTGATGGTGTGTCTATTTCGCAACAAATACCATTGGACGAAACCATTTATAAGCAATTACATGATTTTGGGATTAAACAAATTGCTCAACGTAGTGCTGGCTTTGATATTTATGATTTTGAATTGGCGGAAAAATATAATTTGATTATTAGTAATGTACCTTCTTATTCACCACATTCAATTGCGGAATATACTGTGTCACAAGCACTCAATCTAGTTCGTAATTATAATGACATTCAACAAAAAACTGCTGAATATGATTTTAGGTGGCAACCGGATATATTATCACGTTCTATTAGAGACTTGAAAGTTGCTGTCATTGGAACAGGTCGCATTGGTTCAATTGTTGCTAAGATATTTGCGCAAGGATTTGACGCTGAAGTAACGGCTTATGACATTGCACCTAATGATGATTATAGAAGCTTTTTACCTTATGCAAGTACCATCAATGAAGCAATCCAAAATGCAGATATCGTAACAGTACATATTCCAGCTAGTAAGGAAAATGATTATTTGTTTGATGAAACTTTATTCAATGAATTTAAACCAGGTTCTGTATTTATTAATTGTGCTCGAGGTACAATTGTGAAAACAAGCGCATTAATCGATGCTTTAGATCGAGGTTTGATAAAAGGTGCAGCATTAGATACGTATGAAGGTGAAAAAGGCTTGTTCCCTAGTGATCAACGTCATACAGCATTTAATGATGATATGTTAAAGCAATTGATTGAACGACCAGATGTCATTGTTTCACCACACATTGCATTTTATACAGATGCTGCTGTCGAAAATTTGATTGTTGATGCATTAGATGCAACGATGGAAGTCATAAAAACAGGTGACACACGTTTAAGAGTAAATTAAATACATAAAAGAAGGGGCGCTTAAATGACTAAGCGTCCCTTCTTTTATATTTATTTAACATCGTAACCTTGGTCTTCTATTGCGTCTTTCATTTGAGGCATTGTAACTTTGTCAACGTCAAAATCTACTTTAACATTACCGGCTTCTAGACTAACGTCAGCTGTTGATACACCATCAAGCTCAGTTAATGCAGTTTCTACAGCATGTTTGCAATGATCACAGCTCATGCCTTCTACTTGAATTGTTTCTGTAGCCATATAAATCACCTCCTCATAAAGTCGTATGATTGTACTATATATCATTTATAATTTCATACGTTTTAATCTTAACGCATTTGTTACTACACTAACAGAACTTAGAGCCATGGCTGCGCCAGCAATCCATGGTGCGAGCAAACCAAGTGCGGCGATAGGCATCCCTGCAACATTATAACCAAATGCCCAGAATAAGTTTTGGCGAATATTGCGTATGGTTGCTTTACTTGCCTTAATGGCTTTAGGTATTAATAATAAGTCACCGCCTAGAATTGTAACATCTGCGGCTTCAATAGCGACTTCTGTGCCAGTACCAATAGCAATACCAATATCGGCTTGTACGAGTGCTGGTGCATCGTTAACGCCGTCACCCACCATCGCAATGGTTTTATCTTGGGTTTGGAGTGATTTGATTTTTGCTGCTTTTTCTTCTGGTAATACTTGGGCAATGATTGTATCGATACCAACTTCATTGGCAATAGCTTGTGCTGTACGTTCATTGTCACCGGTTAACATGACGACTTTAATATTGAGATCATGTAATTGTTTAATTGCAGCAGCAGTTGAGTCTTTGACTGTATCTGCAACGGCAACTATCCCTCTATATTCTTGATTGATTGCAATTAACATAGCTGTTTTACCAGATTTTTCAAATTGAGTCATAGTGTCTTCTGAATCTTTTATATCGACATTTTCGTCGTTCATAAATTGACGGTTACCAACAATTAAATTTTTGCCAGATATATTTGCTTTAATACCGCGCCCAGGTACCGCTTCGAAATCAGTTGTATCTAATAGTTTAATATTCATCGTTTGGGCATAATTAACAATGGCATCTGCTAAAGGATGCTCTGAACCTTTTTCTGCGCTAGCTAATAATTGCAAAGCTTCTTCATCGCCATCAAAGTTAGTGACTACTGGTTTCCCATTCGTTATCGTACCTGTTTTATCAAGTACGACGGTATCGATTTGATGGGTACGTTCAATGTGTTCGCCACCTTTAAATAAAATACCGTTTTCTGCAGCTTTTCCAGTTCCTACCATGATTGATGTAGGTGTTGCTAAGCCAAGTGCACAAGGACACGCAATGACGAGTACTGCAATTGCGGCAACTAATGCGGGTTCAAATTGACCTTGTTGAACGAATGCAATCCATATAATAAAAGTGAGTACTGCGATACCAACGACGATAGGTACAAAGTAACCTGAAATAACATCGGCTAGACGTTGTATCGGTGCTTTCGAACCTTGTGCTTCTTCAACAACTTTAATAATAGACGCGAGGGCAGTATCTTTTCCTACCTTCGTAGCTTTAACAGTGATAGAACCATTTTTATTCATAGTTGAACCGATAACGTTATCATCTTGCACTTTTTCAACTGGCATGGATTCACCAGTTAGCATCGATTCATCAATAGACGTTTTTCCTTTAATGATTTTACCATCTACAGGTATTTTTTCACCAGGTTTAACAATTAAATAATCGCCTTCAACCACATCGTTTAGCGGTATCATCTGTTCTTTATTATCCCGCAAAACACGCGCTTCTTTGGCTTGAAGATTCAATAGTTCACTTAATGCATTTGTCGTTTGTGTTTTTGCACGAGTTTCTAAATATTTACCAAATAAAATAAGTGTAATTAATACGGCACTTGTTTCGAAATATAAATGAGGCATCACATTAGCATTGAATAGCCATTTGACAATTTCGTATAAACTGTAGAAATAGGCGGCACTTGTACCTAGTGCAACGAGTACGTCCATATTTGCTGAGCCATTTCTTAAGTTTTTGTAAGCTCCAACATAAAATTGCCATCCGATAATAAATTGAACCGGTGTTGCCAATATAAATTGGAACCAAGGATTCATAAAAATAGATGGAATTTGTATACTGAAAAGATGTACAAGCATTGTTAGCAAGAGTGGCGCGGCCAACACTGCAGAAATGATTAATTTAATTAATTTGCTTCTTAATTCTAATTCTTTTTGAGAACTTTTTTCGGCAACCTCTTTTTTGGGTTGTGCATCGTAACCTATTTTTTGTATTTTTTTAATTAATGCATCAACAGACGTTGTACTAGGATTATAGGAAATCGTAGCATTTTCAGTTGTTAAATTGACTGTTGCTTGATCTACACCATCTGTACGATTCAATACTTTTTCAATTCGGTTAGAACATGCTGCACACGTCATGCCAATAACATTTAACTCAGCTGTTTCATTTAACACACCATAACCTGTTTTTTCTATGGTTTTTGTTAAATCATCTGCGGATGTTGATTCTGGGTTGTAAGATATTGTAGCTTTTTCAGTTGTAACATTCACATTTGCTTCTACATCATCTAATTTATTTAAGTTTTTCTCAATGCGATTGGCACAGGCAGCACATGTCATTCCAGTAATGCCAATGGTCGTCTTTTTCTGTTCAGTCATATGCTGTGACCTCCTTATAGTTAAAATAAAATGTCTGGATACATACGATTAAGTCATTTGTTTTATATTTATAATATACCCCTAGTAGGTATACAAGTCAAACACAATGTTTAAAAAAAGACTGAAGCATCGTATGCCAATTAAGGTATATCATGCTTCAGTCTTGGAAAATATTTATAAAAGATGTTGTTGATTCACTTTACTTAATTCATTTACAATTTTACGGCTATCTTTATTTAGATACTGAACGTAAATTGTATTGTCTTTTTTATAATAATTATCTATTAAAGTATCTATGGCATTTACTGCAGAATCATCCCATAAATGTGCATCTTTAAAATTTAAGTAAATTGTTTTATGTCTTAATTCTAAATCAAGTTGGTTCATTAATGAATCAATAGATACGAAGAAAATTTGTCCAGTAATATAATAATGAATGGTGTCGTCCTCTTCTTCGTAGGTAACAACCACGTTTGAAATCTTTGTTGCAAAACAAAGTGCACTCACAACGACACCGACGATAACACCTAGAGCTAGGTTATTGGAGATTAGCACAATCGCAACTGTTAAAATCATGACAAATGCATCAGTGCGAGGTGCTTTTTTAATAAATTTAAAAGATCTCCAATCAAATGTACCAATTGAAACCATAACCATAATTGCAGCGAGAATAGGCATTGGAATTTGAACAACCCAGTCGCCAAAGATGATAATCAAAATGATTAAAAATATACCGGCAGTAAAAGTAGATAATCTTGTCGTTGCACCTGATCGAACATTAATGACAGATTGACCAATCATCGCGCAACCACCCATTGCGCCAAAGAAACCAGTTACTACATTAGCAATACCTTGACCACGTGATTCTTGATTTTTACTACTATATGTATCTGTTGCTTGATCCACAATTCTAGCAGTCAATAAACTTTCTACCAGACCGACAATCGCCATAGATAATGAGTACGGAAAAATGATTTGTAATGTCTGTAAGTTGAATGGTACATCCGGAATAAAGAATTGTGGCAATGAACGATTAATTGCACCTAAATCACCCACAGTCTCAACTTTTGCACCGGTAATTAAATACGTTATGGTTAGTAGTATAATTGCAACAAGTGGTGCGGGTACTTTATTAAATACGCGTGGTAGCAAGTAAATAATAAGTAGGGTAGAGATAACAAATAAATAAGTTGGGATAGAAATACCAAAGATATGTTTGATTTGGGTCATGAAAATCATAATAGCTAGTGCATTAACGAATCCAATCATGACAGAATTTGGAATGAATTTCATTAATCTTCCTATTTTTAAAATACCGAAAATGATTTGTATGATACCCATTAGTATTGTCGCAGCAAGCAAATATTGGACGCCATGATCTTTGACTAAAGGAACAATTACTAATGCGACGGAACCGGTAGCAGCAGATATCATAGCTGGTCTGCCCCCTACAAAGGAAATGACCACTGCTATAATAAATGAAGAATATAAACCGACCATGGGATCCACACCAGCAATAATTGAGAACGAAATGGCCTCCGGAATGAGCGCTAATGCAACAACAATACCAGCTAAAACATTGGTGCCTGGTGCAGTTAGCCATTCACTTTTTAATTTATTTAACATCTCTTGTACTCCTTATTTAAAATTGAACTTAGCTATTATATCATAAGATATAATTGAGCATTTTAAGATTTGAATAAAATACTTTTTACATATGTGACAGGTTTGTCATTTAAATGGAAATATTTGTTAGTTGAAACAAACGAAAAAAGAATTGAGATTCGTTAAGCTATGACTATACAGTAATTAAGGAGTGAGCGACTTGTCTATATTAAAAGTAGAAGGACTAACGAAAAGTTACGGAAACAGACATCGTCAACAAGAAGTATTAAAAGGGATTGAATTCTCAATAGAAAAAGGTGAATTTGTTTCTATTATGGGACCGTCTGGATCAGGAAAGACAACTTTGTTAAATGTATTGAGTTCTATTGATTATATTACCAGTGGAACAGTTGAAATCAATGGTCACAAATTGAATGAAATGAGTAATAAAGCATTGGCAGACTTTAGAAAAAAAGAAGTCGGTTTTATTTTCCAAAATTATAGTGTCTCAAATACACTGACAGTTAAAGAAAATATTATGTTGCCTCTATCAATTCAAAAAATGTCAAAAGAAGAAAAAGAAAAAAATTATAAAGAAGTGACAGAAGCATTAGGTATTCAAGAACTTGGAGATAAATATCCTAATGAAATTTCTGGTGGTCAACAACAACGTACTGCTGCAGCGCGTGCATCAGTTCATAAACCAGCAATTATCTTCGCGGATGAACCTACAGGGGCGTTAGACTCTAAAAATGCGCAAGACTTATTGCATAGACTTGAAGATCTTAATAAAAACATGAATGCGACAATCGTTATGGTGACACATGACCCTGTTGCAGCGAGTTACTCAAATAGAGTAATCATGCTGAAAGATGGCAATATTCATTCAGAAGTCTACCAAGGTGAAGATACGAATCAAGCATTTTATAAAAATATCATTCATATGCAAACAGCCTTAGGTGGTGTGGCACATGAGCTTTAATCAAATTGTTCTTAAAAATTTAAGACAAAATTTACGTCACTATGCGATGTATATATTTTCGCTCATTGTGAGTATTGTATTATATTTTAGCTTTGTTACATTAAAATATACAAATAGTATCAATAACGCGAATTCTATAGGCATCATTAAAAAGGGCTCTGTCGTTGGTTCATATTTTTTATTTGTTATTATTATCGTCTTTTTAATGTACGCAAATCAGTTATTTGTTAAAAGACGTACACGTGAATTTGCATTATACCAACTCATTGGGCTTACGAGATCTAATATTTTACGCATGATTTTGATTGAACAAATCGCTATGTTCTTAGTGACAAGTGTAATCGGTATTATCGTAGGTGTTTTTGGATCGAAAATTCTACTGATGATTGTACTTAAAATATTGGATATTAGTACAAGCGTATCATTAACATTCCAATTTCCAGCAGTTACACAAACTGTATTACTCGTTATTGTAGCAATGTGCTTAATTATGATACAAAGTTTTATCTTTTTACGAAAACGCAGTATTTTATCAATGATGAACGATAGTTCAAAATCAGAAGCAACTAAAAATAATATTTCAATTGCTGAACTCATATCTGGTATTTTGGGTATCGCTATGATTATCTTTGGTTACTATATGTCTACAGAAATGTTTGGTAAATTTGCAAGTGGTATGATGTTCACACCATTTATCATTCTGTTCTTAACAGTTGTAGGCGCATATCTATTCTTCAGAAGTTCAGTATCAGTTATTTTTAAAACAATCAAAAATGCTAAACATGGTAAAGTGTCCATTACAGATGTTGTATTTACTTCTTCAATTATGCATAGAATGAAAAAGAATGCGTTATCTTTAACAATTATTGCCACAATATCTGCAGTGACTGTGACAGTATTATGCTTTGGTGCAATTAGCAAAGCAACGATTGATGACAATGTGAAGTTGAGTTCTCCACAAGATTTTAATTTCACAGAACAAAAACAAGCAGAAGCGTTCGAAAATAAATTAGATAAGGCGCATATTGGTTACGATGAACAATATAAAGAATTAGAGAGAGTGAAAGTGACGAAGGATAGCTTTTTCAAGGAAAGTGGAGGCACTGGCAATATGATGCCAACTGAAATGTTTATTACGAGTAATCAATATTTTAAAGATAAAGACATTACTGGAAACAAAGCTAAGATAACTAATTTAGCAGCTGCAGGTGGATTTGCACAACATAATGATCAAGGTATTATTAAACTGAAAAGTAAACCGGATCAATCAATTAAGGTTATAGACAGTAATGAAAATGTCCATTTCAGTAGTGAAGTGAGCTATGCTGGACCGGTACTTATTGTTAGTGAAGATAAATATAATCAATTGAAACAAAGTGCTGTAGAAACCAAACATCAATATGGATATAATTTGGAAAAACAAAATGATTGGAAAGCGGCAAATAAAATCGCTAAATCCATTAATCCAGACATACAATCTCAAAAAACACAGCGACAAGATATGAATGATTCTGTAGGAATTCTACTATTTGTTACTGCATTTTTAGGATTAGCGTTTTTAGTGGCGGCAGGATGTATCATTTATATCAAACAAATGGATGAAACCGAAGATGAAATTCCTAACTTCCGTATTCTACGTAAGATTGGTTATACACATCAAGATATGCTGAAAGGGCTTGGACTTAAAGTGATATTCAACTTTGGTCTACCACTCATTGTTTCATTATTACATGCTTACTTTGCAGCAAAAGCCTTTATGTTTCTTATGGGTGGTTCAACGATGACTCCGATTTATATCGTCATGATTGCCTATTCAATTGTCTATGGTATTTTTGCAGTAATGGCTTTTGTACATTCAAGCCGTATCGTCAGACATTCAATTTAAATATAATAACATTGGTTTTATTTAGAACACTGTAGCGTATATCGTTACAGTGTTTTTGGATAATGCACATAGTATGTCTAGAATTTATGTTGTGCCATTCATGTTTGTCATACGAATAAGGTGGTATCTATCAATGGATAGAGATTATAACAGAGAGGTGTATAGTTAATGAATTTATTAGAATTTCATAAGCAAATAAAAGGATACACACAAGATAGACAACCAGGTATACAAAAAGATATGAACCCACAACCAATCACGGAAATGGAAAGTTATCACAGTGGAGGCAAGTTAAAAGGTAAAGTTGCATTAATAACGGGTGGTGACTCTGGTATAGGACGTGCTATCGCAGTGCTTTATGCAAAAGAGGGTGCTAATGTAGCGATTGGTTACTATGATGAATATGAAGATGCTGAAGCGGTCGTTGAACAAATATCATCTTTAGGCGTTACTGCAAAAGCATACGCCCATGATTTAAAAAAAGTCGAAGATTCACAAAAATTAATTGAAAAGGTCATTGCTGATTTCGGAGAATTGAATATTCTAGTAAACAACGGTGGCGTTCAATTTCCACAAGATCATTTCGAAGATATCACACCTGAACAAATCAAAGAAACTTTTGAAACAAATATATTTGGAATGATGTTTTTATCTCAAGCAGCGGTACCACATTTAAAAGAAGGTGACGCAATCATTAACACGACGAGTGTTACAGCTTATAGAGGATCTGCACACCTAATTGATTATTCAGCTACTAAAGGTGCAATTGTTGCATTTACGCGTTCACTAGCGACAACTTTAATGAGCAAAGGCATTCGAGTCAATGCTGTGGCACCAGGTCCTATTTATACACCACTGATACCAGCTACATTTTCTGAAGATAAAGTGGAAAATCAAGGTGGGGAAACACCAATGGAAAGAAGAGGGCAGCCAGCAGAACTTGCGCCTTCTTATGTATTTTTAGCTTCCTATGCGGATAGTTCGTATATCACTGGGCAAGTTATTCATGTTAATGGTGGAGATTATATTACTTCATAAATATAGAAATGGAAAAAATAAGACAATGAGTCTGGGACAAACATAAATGTTTCAGACTCTTTCTCATTTTCTAGTCATCGTTCGCAGGATGGGACTAAAAAATCTATATTAGAAAATCTGATTTCTGACTCATTTTGATTGCTTAATGTTATTGGAAACTTATATTTAATTGATAAAACTGGGGAGAAGTACCTTTTGTTAAAGTTAAATATTTTATTGGAAATATTATTTTTAATCATTTTAATGATGGGAAAGATTGTTTGCTGATAT
>ERZ1023464.40-NODE-40-length-24168-cov-4.346079_pt1 | contig 24168 bp, 31 predicted proteins | sample MGYA00380529_ERZ1023464 | MGnify/ENA primary metagenome ERZ1023464 (study PRJEB33173, sample SAMEA4830324) | metagenome | study: EMG produced TPA metagenomics assembly of the PRJEB25223 data set... | reverse complement strand
GTACATATGACTTTGCATTCCTCTACACTATGATGTTATAATACAATTAACGAATAGAAAGTCCATAGATATACACCGAGCCCCAACCTATTGCCGTAGGTTGGGGCTCTTTATGTGATATGGATAGTCGCCTATTTATTGTGCTGATTTAGCCAATAGGTAAACCAAGCTACAATACATCCAGTTATCACAGGTGCAATAACCGTTACGAATAAAAAGTCCACAGATGCTCACCTCCTTCCATAGTAATTTCGCCTATGGAAGTTAAGGCGACTCCATTATTATACCATCTGTATCTTTTGAAGAATATGCACTTCCGATAAGTTATACTATGTAAAAATTCAATCTTACATTCTAGGATGGTCCTCACTTTATGCCTAATTTTAAGTACGTTTAGTATATTCTATATTTTATTTCTATTAATAAATTTTAATATTTTCATTCTGGCATTTTGCTTATTATATTTCTTCTCATTATCTTCTAATATTGATTCTATTAGTTGAATATATATTTTTCTAACGTTGCTTTTATTTTCTTGAGATACTTTTATACGTTGTGATTCGATAAAATCCCCTTTATATATTCCAAGTTTTTTAGCTTTTTCTGAAATATCACCAAACACATTTTTACTACGCATTGTATATTGTAATTGTTCTTTTCGACTTTCAATCAAACTTAGTTTATTCAGTCTTTCCTGAGTATCACCAGGGCGTTTAGGGACTAAATCAAAAACATTATTCAATTCTTTTATTTTCTTTTGTTCTGCATCATTTAAATCAATCATTTCGACAATATGGTACAAATCAGTCAATACCTTTTCATACATAGTAAGCTGTTTCTTACTAGATTCCTTTAAAAGCGTAAATAAATCAACAATTGCCAATGCCTTCATAAGATTTTCTCATAAGTCACTCTCATTAAGATTCAACAAATCGATATCTTTTAGATTATCCATAGATAAGTCACCCAAGTTAATTTTACTACTATAATTTTCATTTAAATTTTTAAGCATATCCGAAAATCTTTCATTAACCTCCAAGATATATCACTCCCACAACTAAATAAATTCCTTTAAATATTATTAAAGTTATTACTTCTCAAATAGATCAATAGATTAGTCTTTAATTTCCGGTCGTAAATCTAATTTTTCAGTTGTCTTCATTATTTTGTCTATATCTATATTATGAATTCGATTAATAATATGTGTTCGATCTTTATATCCATAATGCTCTACTCTATCAAGAACTAATTGTATTAAAAGTTTCACAGGTTCTTCAGGATAATAACTATTCCCCAAATATCGTTTAATTTCTTTTTCTGAATAATGGATAAAATTTTTCTTAGCAGTCAATCCTTCTAAGGAATAAAATAATAATTGTCTAGCTTTATTAAATTCATACCACTTGATAAAGAACTCTTTTGTAAATTGGAATGCTTTTTTTATACCAATTTCCTTTTGTGTCTTATTATCTAAATAGTAAAACATATAAGAATAACAATACTTAGGTATTAGTAGCATACTTTCTCTATCTGAGAAAAAATATAATTCAGATAACTCATTCAAATCATGAACTTCAGTATTATAAAGTATAAATTCCGCAACAGTTTGTGAATTCATATTATTCATTATTCTTAATGATCTATAAGATATTAAATCAATATTAATACTCAAACAGTCACATATTTTGGCAACACTTTCAATTTTAGGATTCTTGTTATTCATTTCCCATTGTAAATATTTATTACCTGGAACTGTTGTATACTTTTCAATATCTTGAATCTCTATGTTTTGTTGATTTCTATATTTACTTAGCAGCTGTAAACCTATTCTATTTTCATCATAATAGTCGTAATAATCATCTTCAAAAAGCTGCCTAATTTCACCTAACGACCCTTCAATGTTATGAATTAAATCCATCATATTAATAGGTTCTCTTTTATCATTAAAGTATGTGTGACCTGCTTGATCTTCCTCTAAAGTTATTGGTATTTCCCATTTACTTTTATGCTCAAATGAACTAAATAACTTTAACTTTTCTAAAAATTTTTCAGCTCTATAAATAATTGTATCGATACTTTCTTTACTTATATCTCTATATAAATAATCATAATACTCACGCATTATAAAATCATATTTCGGTAAAGAAACCCACTCATTACTTCGTACCAAATCAAAATATGAAATTATATCAGATAAATTTTGAAACGTCTTGGATATTCCCTTACTATGACCATGAAAATATTCCTCAATATTGAAATTAATGTTCTCAATCTCTTCTTTATTATAAGATTCCCATCCTTTGGATAGAAACTCTGAAATCGTAATATTAAAAAATGCGGCAAGATCATCAATGATATAAAAAGTAAATTCTTCCTGACCAGTTTCTAAACGCTCTATTTTCTTTTTTGAGTAATTAGTGAAAACGCTTTTTCTATTCAATGTCTTAGATAACTCTTTTTTGTTAGATTTCTATATTTTCTTTCTAAGTAAAGTTTCTTTCCTAAATCCATTTGAATACCTCCTATTATAGAAGAGTATAACTTAAATTTTTATAAAAATAAAATATTATATAAAAATCATGTTTTGACAACACGGTTTTACTAGATGACCTCTCATTCTCAAAAAATTTGATTACATTCTTTATATTTGAAAGGATCTTAAATCAGACTTTGTAAAACTCTTAATCAAAGCTTTTTATGATCTTAAAATATTCCTAAATTTAAGGAGTATTGGGAGTATTTTCTGTAAATCAGAGCAAAATTAAATACTCTATTATTTTATGAAAGGCTCTATAGAAGGATTTTAAATACTCTCTACTTAAGAAATGGTGGTACTAAATGAAAATATGGGAGTATCATTTTTGGATAAAGTATTTGCCCTTTTATAAAAACTTCTAAATCGTTTAAACATTGGCACATCAATGTTTAAAGTACTCCATTAATACACTTAAATAAAGTGAGTCATAAGTTCGAAACTCCAGCTATGCTGGATAACACCCTAGGTGGTACCGTTTCTCCTTATGCTCATTTCTCATAAAATTTTTAGAGAGTATAAAATAGAGGATATGTCTCAATAAAGAGTGTTTTTGAATTTGAATAACAACAATCTAAACATGTAACTTATTAAATAACAGGTGTGGTAACTCTTAAATCTTAGCGTAAAAATAACGTTTTCAATCTGATTTTAGCTACACCTAATCAAAAGATTTTTATAAGACTTCTAATCCTTTATGCTTTCCAAAATCGATTTCTTTTTCTTCGTAACGCCCTCCCTTTTTTTATAAAAATCATGAATTTTTTTCTTTAATTGATTTTTCTTTTTCCACTACTACCATCTCCAAATCTTCAATAATTTAATATCCTAAACGAATATAAACTATTATTTATTCTAGTTTAACTTTGTAGCTTTACATTCTTTTATATTATTTGATTATACAAATGAAATACGCAACTCTTTTCGTGTTACATCAGCAAGTAACCTCAGAAAAGACATTGTTGGAAGTACGTCTCCATTTTCAATAATTTCAATAATTGTTCGAGGTATGCTTAGTTTTTGAGCAAGTTGTATTTGTGACCATCCAATATTTTTCCTTAAATTAACAATAGCTATTGCTCAGTCTAATTTTTCTCCTTGCTCGTTGTATAACTTTTTTAATGTTGAATCGTTATTTATATCTGCTTGAATTAATTTAGAAATTAATTCCAATTAAGATCACTCCTTTTATCAATTATAATTAGACAAGAACGTTATTTCTATATAGTATCAAGACAAGAAGAAACTCGTTTTTAACTCGTTTCTAAAACCACAAAAAAACAGTAATAACAGAAAATATATATAATCAAAATACAATCAAAAAGGGGGATGTATATGAAATTTAGAAATATTCAAAATGAAGACTATACTGTTTGTGCTAAAAATTTAGTTTCAGCTTATGAGGGAGCTCCATGGTATAACAAATGGACTGAAAAAGAAGCATTACTTAGAATTGAAGCCACAATGAGCGGATTTAATTCTAAAGGATATGTAATCGAAGAAAATAATAAAGTAATCGCAATGTGTATCGGCAGAATAGATTATTATTTCAGTGGCATGAACCAATTTTGTATAGATGAATTTCATGTTATACCTGAATTTCAAAAAAATGGCGTAGGTAAAAAATTAATGAATTCTGTCTCTGATTCACTCAAACTTGATGAAATATATAAAATTTTTCTAATTACAGGTGGAGAACTAGCAGAAAATTTTTATAAAAAAAACGGCTTCATGAAATCAGAAGAAGGAAGCATGTTGGAACTCCAACTGTAGAATTATGACTAAAAATTAAAAAGTTGCTTTATTCCAATTGCTTTATTGACGTTGAGCCTCGGAACCCTTAACAATCCCAAAACTTGTCGAATGGTCGGCTTAATAGCTCACGCTATGCCGACATTCGTCTACAAGTTTAGTTAAGGGTTCTTCTCAACATCAATAAATTTTCTCGGCATAAATGCGTGTTCTTTCTTTGTCTACTCGGTAGACCTAGTAGACCCGATTATTATTGCTAGTAGCTTTTTATTTTATATATCCAAGGGCGCACTTACATACCAAAATGGTATCGTGCTTAATTCAAAAATACGTGTGATATTCCAATACACTTTTAAATAAGTATATTTATAAACTTATTTAAAAGTGTACTTACAAATAGATTTTCTCGGCATAAATGCATGTTTACTGTAAAATTGATACTGATACAAATAAAAAATAAAAGGATAGTTGCAAATGGAAAATACATATATTAAAACACTAGAAACTTTAAAAGGTAAATGTAATTTAATAACAAATTCTGAATCTCTTTCAGACTTAAAAGACAGTGATATATTTTGGACTGACGCAATGTTATCTATGTTAGAAAATATGAAAAAAGAACAAGTAACAGTTGAAGAAGGAATTGCCTATTTAGAGAATATTATTCAAAAAAGTGGAAGTAATTATAAAAATTAAAAGTACAAAAATAAAATACCTTTATTTTGGATTTTAAGGGGGTATTTTGAAGATTAAAGGGTTATTTATATAGGGGATTTATACCTAAAAGCTTATATACCTTCTTAAAACACAAATATGAGCTAAATAAATATATACTATTTTTAAAAACAAAAATTTGAGCAAAACCAGTGACTGATTTTTTTAGACACTGCCCAGTTACATGCAAATTTAAAAATTAACATGAAAATTGGGCAACCATGCCGGTTGAACGCTATAGTTCCCGCAGGGGCAAAAAGACATATAAAAACGCTAGCTTTTAAGCTAACGTTTCAAATCTTTTAAGTAATAATTTTGTTTTTCAAAATTCCAAATTGCCGTAATTGAATGTGCTTTTTCTTCTTCATCTGTTGTTTTATCTTCGTCACTTGTATTAATCAAATTTCCATCTTCGGCATCGTCTAAATTTAAAATTTTATGTTTTTGTTTAAGCAATCCACCATAACTCAACATACGTTTTCGGTATAAACCTTTTTCCAAGTCATTCACGATTTCTTGATTTCTTTCATCATCATCAGTTAAAAAATCAGATGACTTAACCGAATATGTAGAGGTTTCTTTGATTGCTATAAGATTATCTGAATTATTGGTTAAAGATATTATGTTGTTTCATGTTTTGACGACGCATATTAAGTGCGTGTATTTCTTCAAGTTCAGCTTTAATCGATTGCATCAAATAACCCTGCATAGCTTCAATCGTTTCATTTTTCTGTAGCAGCATCGCTTTAAAACGTTTCAACACACTTACAATTTCAAATTCAACATCTTCTAAACGATAATAGGTATCATGTGCATTATTAAATGATTTTTTTCCTTTGAATAATACACTTTTAATAATTCGGATTTCTCTAATTTCAAATTTATTTAAATAATCTTGAAGTTGTTGTGGCAATTCTTCGAGAACTTGGAATTTAAGTGCATCATTATTAAATTCAGTTTGTTGATGATTTGTATGATTCGAATGATTGTGGTTTGTTGAATTGTTATATGTATCATTCATATCATGCGTATCATTATTCTCAGTCTCTATATAATCAGTGTTATTTAAATCAGTATCATTAGACTGTGAATTTGGAAGTTCCTTGGTACGACTGGCTTCAATATCATAATTTGGTTTTAATAAATATAATCTATTGGGTTTATTAAGGCCTACACGTTCTTGAGTTAGTAAATTAAAATTTACTAATTCTTTTTTCAATTTTATGATTTTTTGTTCTGCATAACCTAAGTACTCGCACAAATGTTTATTACTGAAAATAAAGTAAATGTTATTATTTTTATCTACCCATTCATTTTGGATGGATAATTCAAAACGATCTTTTAATAACGCATACATAATTTTGGCTTCTGCTGACATTTTAAAAAATTAATAGATGATGAATGGAGTTCGAGTATGTTTTATCCTGATACAATCATGCTAATCCTAACAATAATGGCATTATTATTTATATTGTATTGGTTTTCGGTTTAATACTTGATAAATCAGTTATTTATCTGTTTATTGCACTTTTCATTCATTCAATCCTTTTATCTAATATACGTTATTTTTGGAAAGGTCAATCTTTTGGAGATGCTTTTACATATTCTTTTGATTTTCTTACCATAATTGTAGTAATCATATTTGTTATCTATAAAATCAATAAAGGAAAAACTAATGAATAATTGGAAGAATATTAGTTGATTTTAAATATAGAAAATAATCAAAGGGGGCGTTTTGCAGTGAAATATAGAGTAATGAGTGGACTTAAAGATGGACTTTTTGTATTTATTGGTGTTGTACTCATTGCACTTTTCTTTAATTATACAGGGATACAATTTGGTCATAATAGGCTTTGAGGTAGTTTGGGCAATTTAAATGTGATTAATATATTTGAAGATAAAGCATTAAATGGATTACTTATTTTAGGCGTAATATTAGGAATGATTGCCTTTATATTAGGGTTTGCTTCTCCAAAAATAATAAGTCTAAAGAATTTAAAGAGGAATAACAATTTCAAATAATGTTTATTTAACGAGCGTTGTAATTGATATTATAATTTACACGTAAAAATCGTGACTGATAAAAAGGTGAGGTGCTTTTTATGCCAAAATCACAACAATATTTATTGGGATTAACGTTGATCCTCTTTGTATTTAATATCATCATTCCTGTTGTGGGCGCAATGTTTAATGTAGATGCATTAGATTTTAGATCAATGTTAATCAAATGCACACAAGGGTTGTTTATCTTAGTTTTTGTAATTTTTACTTATAGACAAATTAAGCGTAAAGGCTTTAAATAATATTAAATTAGCCTGCTATCTTGCTATTAGATAGTGGGTTTTTTCTATAGATGACAACTTTGTCATATGATTTAGGATATATGTCATGTATATCAAACGAAACAGTATGCAATGAAGTGTTATGATTTCATTACATACAAAAGGAGGGTAAGTCATGAAAATCATATATACGATATTGTCGATCATTATAGTAATCTTTTTGGCGTTATTGGGGTGGAAATTTTACGCCGAATCACATACGGACAGTCAAAATGTCAGAGATTTAGCTGATTTTAATCCTTTAATTAAATCTGAAAAGTATTATGTTGAAACAAGTGCACCTAAAAGTGCTAAAGATTTAGGAGAAGGTACGCTTTATAAATATCAAGCAAAAGCATATGACGAAGATGGAAAAGAGAAAAATCTGGAATATACGGCTACTAAAAAATTAAAACAAGAGCGCTATTTAGAAATAAAATATAAAGTAGGAGAAGTGAAGAGTTTCGAGGAAGTCAGCTTCTCTGATATACCGAAAAAAGCGAGAGCACAACTGAAATAATTATATTGAATTAGAAACATAGGCTTCTATCAATTGAGTATAATAACCCTGTAGCTATTTAGCTATAGGGTTATTATTTACTTGTATATAGACATAAACTACTGTCTTTTCGTTTCGCTATATAAAATACCTACACCACAGCCGCTACTACCCAATTGATAATCAAATTGAACAATTTCAATATATGGATTTTCTTGTAAAAAATCATTCACCTTTTTGTTTAATCCCTTTTCAGTCATTGTATTAAAACAAATAAATTTCATAGTAAATCAGTCCTTTTCTAATTACTTTTGAATCTTTTCGTACAATGTCACTTTTAATCAATTGAAAGTATATGGCATTTTTTACTTATATTATAGTATACCCAGTAGAAAACAAAATTTAGCAACTTTATCTATTAATAAAATGAGGCTATCAATCATATCAAACCCAAGTAAGATTGATAACCTCATTCTATTATTACTGTTGCATTTCTAATTTTTTTAATGGCTTATAAGGGACTTTATCTTTAGATACTTCATTGTATAATTTCGCTTCTCCTAAGAATAAAGAAACTTTTAAATAAGCTCCTTTTTTTAGTTTCTTCATTCCATTAAAAGTAACTGTATGAGCTACTCCATCTTTATCGAAACCATCAGTCATATAAGTATATGCTCCGATTTGATTTTTACCATTTTTCTTAAGTGGATCACTTACTTGTACATAATAGTCCGTTTCTCTAATCAAAGGATTGAATTGAGCAGCCTCTCGTATATTAGTATTATGATAATTGCGTTCTGCATAAATTTTCCAAGCAAATAAAGCAAGGAAGATGAATGCAATGATAACAATGACTGTAGTGATCATAATGATGAATTTTTTAGAACGGGTCATAATAGAAACTCCTCTGAAATTTATTTTTGATATGTTTATTTGGAAGCTTTGTAATTATTTTGATAAAAGCTTGATACCTCGAATTAAATTAAAGATAAATAGCATAACGACGATAATTGCAAAATGTAAACCTAGAGTGATAGAGGTATAGGAAATCGTCATAGGGTTATCAAAGGGTTTCTCATAGACTTCTTTAGAAAATATAAAAACGATACTACTTAAAAAATAAAAAATTGCCACACCTATATGGTTTAATAGTGCCTTTTTGGCATGTGTGGTTACTGGTTTTTGAGTGAATATCCAAACAATTATAGGAAATAAGATTGGCGCAAAAAATACACTAAAATAATTTAATGATGAAAGTACGTTTTGATTGTTATAATGATCCAAGATATTTCACCTCCGATAAAACAAGTAAAACACAAAAAAATAATGTAATAAACAATACATTGCTCAAGTGACAACATTGTAAGTCATATATAAATTTTATGTAAATTTATTAAAGATTATACATAGTTGTATATCTTTAGTTGTTGCCATAAACTATAATTATAAATTGATACGTATCAGTTTTTATGATTAGGAGATGTTACATGCGCAATTTAATAAAAGTGGAAAATGTCTTTGTTTTAATTCTAGTCATTAGTTTATATTTTATGTTTGATTTTTCTTTTTGGCTCTTTTTAATATTTTTATTAGCGCCAGATTTAACTGCCATTGGCTATGTATTTAATAAACGGATAGGTAGCACGGTCTATAATGTTGGACTTACGTATGTGTTGCCAAGTTTAGTAACGATATTATATTTATTGTTAAAATAACCCATATTACTCCAAATTGCGCTTATTTGGTTCGCGCATATAAGTATGGATCGGACGCTTGGTTATGGATTAAAGTACGCTTCAGATTTTAAAATAGCGACTATACAACAGCTTTGAAAATTCGTTTTCAATAATAAAAGATGGAGGCATAAGACATATGTTAGATAATCAATTATTAAAAACACAAATTGAAAATTTCTACCAAGATATCCTGATTAATTTGGATACTGAAAAAATAGAACATTATTTTGCAGCTGAGTATATCCAAGAAACAGATCATGATACGTTAAATTTAACGGAATTTAAGTTGCATCTTCAAAAATTAAAAGAAGTGGTAAAGACTTTAACAATAGAGCAATTTAAAGATATGTTGATAGACGAACAACAACAAACTATATTTTTAAGATATGAGGTTAGGGTAGAGAAAAAAGATAGTTCGAAAGGCAATATTGAAGTCTATGCGATATTTAAATTTAATGAGTCTGGTAAAGTCACTTCATGTCGTGAGTTGACTAAAGCATATCACCATGATGTACAAGGCTTAGCCAGTATATAAATTTTGCATTATTGTATTTACTGATTAAAGGGGTGGGAATGATGTATATTCCTAAATATTATGAAATGAAAGATTATGAGGAAATTAAACGTTTTATCAATGCGTATAATTTTGCGACAGTCGTTTCGATTGATGGGGAGCAACCTGTTGCCACGCATGTGCCAGTGAATATTTATGAGGATGATAAGCAGCTGTATGTTTCTGGACATCTGGCAAAAGGTAATCAGCAATGGCGAACATTGAATAACAATAAGTCAATCTTAGTCATTTTCCAAGGACCACATGGCTATGTCTCATCTACATGGTATGAAAATGAAGATGTCCCAACTTGGGATTATCAAAGTGTTCATATTTATGGAGAAGGACAGTTATTAACGCATGAAGCGCTTGAGGCAGATTTAGCAAAACTATTAGATCAATACGAGGGACATCGAGAAGATGGTGCAACTTGGAATAATTTGTTGGATAATACCAAACAGCAAATCAAGGGTATTGTTGGTTTCAAAATTAAAGTAAATGACATCTCACCTGAATAGAACTTAAGTCAGAATAAATCTGAAAAATCTTACACAACGATTGTGGAACATTTAGCTGAAAGTGATGACGAATCTGAGCAACAACTGGCAGATGTTATAAAAGACCATAGACAATCTTAAGAGAAAGATGATCTAATGCTAAGTGAATTCTAGAATTTCGTTTCTTATTGTTATGAAAGGGGTATTTTAATACAAAGACTACGCGCAGACTAACCTTTATACGATGAAATTCATTATGCTTTTAAGTTAATAAGTTCATGAATGCTTAATTATAAACACTTGCGTTTGAATTTATATTGATCATATTAGGGGTGATGAACATGGCTACGTTTGTATTAATCTTCCACTTGATTTGTTTAGTGCTTGTAATAGTAGCAGGTATTGTGGCATTAAAAGAATTTAGGAAACCGCCTAAAAGTCGTAATCAAAAAAGAATTGATGCATTGCTCGTATTTGTATTAGTCATTGCATTAATCGCAATATTATCTAGTGTGTTCACTGATATATAATGAAGCCACCATCTTTGAAGATGGTGGTTTTTAATTTTCAAAATAAATTTATAGTGAAATCACCAAAAATAATAAGTAGTATAAAATAATAAAAATTTTTGTGAATGTTTGAATAATATTATAAACTAAAAATATAGGTGTTTGAATATACAGTGGCACTTCTAATATGGCTATGGTCAAAACAAAGGAGATATTTTATGAAATATAGGTTGAGTTTGTCAGTAGTATTGGCAACGAGTTTAATTTTAAGTACAACAGTCGCACAAGCGCAAGAAGGCAATCATAAGCAAACAACAGAAAAAAATGAAAAAGAGAATACAAGTAAACCGATTAATTTTGAAAAAGCTCAAAAGATGAGCCCACAAGCGCTGAAGGACCAATTAACACCAGAAGATTTAAAATTACATAATAAAGTAGCAGAACATAATACTGTTGAAGCACGTACGTTTGCGAATAGAGCATACCAAGACGTCAATACATATATTGCAAATAATAATATAAAGCCAGCCCAAATCGTCCAAGATGCTAGAATGAATAATTTACCTAAATATAATTATAAGTCTGGAAAATTTATAGGCGTAGTTATTCATGAAACGGCCAATCCAAGCAGTACGATTGATGGTGAAGTGAACTACATGTACAACAATTACAATAGTGCGTTCGTGCATGCCTATGCAAGCAGTGATAAAATTATTCAAACTGCGCCGAGTAACTATTTAGCATGGGGTGCTGGTGCAAATGCCAATCCGTATTTTTATCAAATTGAATTAACACGATCTAATACGTTTGATGGTTTTGCTAAATCTGTTAATAATCAGGCATACTTAGCTGCAAAAATGTTAAAAGAAAATGGTTTAACACCGTCACTTGCAGATAATAATCAAGGAACAGGCACAATTATTAGTCACAATGCCATCAGCCAATATTGGGGCGGCACAGATCACTCTGATCCAGTTGGTTATTTTAGTCAATGGGGATACAATATGAATCAGTTTTACAGTTTAGTTCAAAAACATTATAAAGTACTCTCGGGTGGGAACAATGACGCTATTACAGGTGCGACTTATAAAGTGGTTAAAGGCGATACATTGTATAGTATTTCTAAAAGAAGCGGTGTAACGATTGATAATATTAAAAAATGGAATAACTTGAAGAGTAATTCCTTATCAGTTGGTCAGACATTAAAGTTGAAAGCACCAAGTAATAATGGCGACATATCCGGCGATACTCATACAGTTGTCACTGGTGACACGTTATATAATATTTCAAAAAGAAGTGGCGTCAGTGTAGATAATATTAAAAAGTGGAATAATCTTAAATCTGATAGCATTAGTAAAGGTCAAACACTGTATTTAGTTAAAACATATACCGTAAAAAAAGGTGATACATTATACAGTATTGCTAAAAATCAAAAGACTACTGTAGATAAAATTAAAGCAGATAACAAATTGAATTCCAATAGTATTAAAGTCGGTCAAATACTGAAAATGAAATAGATTAATAAAGACACTTCATTTAATTGTTAAATTACAATAGTGAAGTGTCTCTTTTAATTTATATAAAGATCTTAAAGCGTATGTCTAAATAGCATAAATGCAACAGTATGATATTTATCATTTGAAAATAAACCGTATTTTTCATAAAAATGTCTTGTTTTATCAGTGTTATCCGTTAAAAGAACAACTTGCATCACATTTTGATATTTATTCAATATAGTTAATAATGCCATAAAATAATGGATAATCAAGGAGTGATTATAATGGCATTAATTCAATTATCGGAAAATGGTACTACGCCTTTTCAAAAGTTGCTTGGATATAACAAAGATATCATGTTAAGTTGGAGTAATTTAAGTGAATCTCTAGAAACAGATAACCAACTGTCTAGCGATTTAAAAGAAGAAATAAGAAGCATGCTTGCTCAAAATCACGGATGCGCGTATTGTAAAGCAAAAGGGAAACCATCGGGAAAATTTACTGATGAAAAATCTATGATATGTCTTGGTTTTGTTGATGTTTATATGAAATTAGGAACGGAGATTCCTGATTATATTTTACAGACTTTAAACGACCATTTGACTGAAGCAGAAATGAGTGAACTTATTGCTTTTATAACGTTTACAACATGTCAGCAATATTTCGAAGCAATAATGAAATTAGAGGTATAAATTAGAACAAGCACATGTCCAATTGAATTGGATATGTGCTTATTTTTATAACTGTACATTGTCTTTTGCATAATGGAATAATTGTTTCTTTTCACCAATAAATAATTGCACAAAAGTGAGGATGCCAATTTTACCAATAAGCATCGTTACAATAATAATGATTTTAGTTACAGTACCATAGTCAGTTGTGAAATTCATGCTTAACCCTACAGTGCCGAACGCTGAAATCACTTCAAATAATACGGTCGTATAGGATGTATGTGGATTTAGCACACTCACAATAAACGATATACTTAATACAAAGATAGTTGCTAAAAGCGTGATGGTAACAGCAATTTTAAGTGTACGTTCAGGTATAGATTTTTTAAATATAGCTGGATGGCTCTCGTTTCTTAATGTACTTTTTATAAATAATAGCGTCAGAACTAAGCTGGTTACTTTGATACCACCAGCAGAACTGATGGGTGCACCACCGATAAACATAAATAACATCATCATCATTGATGTAGGTGTGGAAATTTGTCCGATATCAACGGTATTAAATCCAGCAGTACGTGTTGTGACGGATTGAAAAAATGAAGCTCCAATTTTTTCAATCAAAGATAAATGATTTAATGTGGATGGATATTCTAAAATGAAAAACGAAATGCTACCGACGATGATTAATATGAAAGTTGTACTCAAAACGATTTTGGAATGTAATTTAAGTTTAGTTAATTTTTGTGTTGTTACTAAATCAAGAAATACAAGTGGACCTATGCCACCCATAATAATTAATAAGGGCACGGTTATAGTGATAATAGGGTCGTTAACCGTACTGATTAGGTTATCTTTGAAAAGTGCAAAACCAGCATTATTAAAAGCAGACACAGAAGTGAATATACTTAAAAACACCCCTTGTCCTAAGCCATACTTTGGAATAAAGGATAACGCAATACATAACGCACCTACAAGTTCAGTTACCAAACTATACAAAACAAATTGTAAGATTAAGCGGATTATGCCCCCAGGCGTATCAATGTTCCACATTGCCATGACGAGGTAGCGACTTTTATTACTAATTCGCTTATTGATTAATATAAAGGTTAAAAGTGTCACAGTGACGATCCCTAATCCACCGATTTGTATGAGTGACATGATAATCGTATCGCCCAACCAATTGAATTGGGTAGAGACATCTATAGTAGCTAACCCAGTTACCGTAAATGCACTAGCAGCTATAAAAAAGGCGTCCACAAAATCAATAGGATGTTTACCTGTGATTGGCAAATATAATAGTAACGCGCCAATCAGTGTTGTTGTAATAAAAAGTAATAGGTAAAAGTATAAAGGCTTAGTTAATTGTTTCATGATTCATTTCCTTTACTATTTTAATCAATTGTATTTTATACCTATACTTTAAAAAAGCAAGTAAATTTTTTAGAAAACTTTTTGAATTTAAAAAACCAGAATCGTCTTATAGTTTTAACGATTCTGGTTAAGTTGCCTATTAATTTTTATTTGTTTGTTCCTTAATACCTTTTGTTACAGCTTCAGCAAAATCGTATATTGATTGTTTATAATCATTGGGATTTTCACGTGTTTTTCTATCGAGACGCCCATGATCAAAAAAAGATTTACGATACTGAGTTGAGATTTCTAATTGAACGCCCGAGCCCGTCTCATTTTTATTGATGATATTTTTACTGGAATCTCCATTAACATAGTTGGGGCTCTTTTCAACATTAAATCCTTCTTTTTCGAGTTCTTTAGTAATTGATTTGGCCATAGCTTTATCTTTACCACCGATATAGACAACTTTCTTCTGTTCTTGTATACCGTGTATCGAAATCGATTCATTTGATTGATTCGTTAATTTAATTAGTTTGGGGTCATCAAAACGGGTTGAGGTAATATGTAATTTTTGATTATTTGATTTCATTAAACCTTCAAAACTATATAAATTATAATCACCTTTTTTAGAAATAAGTTTAGCTAATTCTGAAGTGCCAGGCTCAATGCCTCCTCCATGAATCGCTGTAACGAGTATATCTTTGTTATTTGTTGTTTTGGCATTTGTTTGCCAATCACGATGTTCTTTAGTATCTGATTTAAGTTCAGTGAAATTTTTATAATGATCTTGATTTTGTGGTTGGTCATTTTTCCAAACATATAAGAAATAAAGTGTCGCCAGAATAATTCCCACAATAATCAACATGATTAAATAATATAAATAAGAATGGAATGCGTTTTTCATAATACTCCCTTGTTAAGCATGAGCCTGAGACAGAAATAGATGTCACAGGCTCTTTTTCATTTAGGCAGTAGATGACTGAATTGAAAATGTAAAGTCTCACTGATTAATTCATTAAGTTAGTGAGACTTATGCATGAGCTTTAGCTCAGGTAAACATTTCAATCCTAGTCATCCTTGCCGGGGTGGGACTACGAAATCTCTATTAGAAAATTTGATTTCTTTCCCACTCCCAGAAATCAAACATTAATCGTGTCATATATTTATTACAATCTTGTTACTTTGGTAATAAAGTGATGAATGATAGACAGTTAGCCCATTATCAATATCAATGACAAATAAAATAGAACGGCTCAAACTATGTTGGAATCTAAACTTCTTTTACTGCAAAATAGTTGTTTTCTTCATCAGCAAAATTAAAAACGCGTCCCATAGGTAATGTCATAATGTCGCCAACAGTTACTTGGCTATCTTTTAGACGATTAAATAGTTCATCGAATTGTGTAGTAGCAAAAATCAAAGAGGGTGTATCAGTGCTAACGCCCATATCCATTTCATCTACTTTAGCTTTGTCTTGTAGAACAATAGCAGTTTGCGCATCGTCATTGGGTGCTAATTTAACCACACGCATTTGCATTTCTTCAGTATCTTCTACTACTTTGAAATCTAAATTTTTAGTCCAAAAAGTAATTGCTTTATCATGATCATAAACATAAATCATTACTTCATCTAATCTTTGAATCATTATATCGCCCCCATAATTTTTGTATTACTTAAATTTAAGTATATAAAATAAAACAGGTAATACAAAATATTTAACTGTTCAAACTAAGTGAAGTTAAATCGTCATAAAATATCATGCTAAGTGCAAATTATGTCAAACATATGTAAAATTCATATTATACAAATAGGAAGGACGTGGTTGGGATAGATATCATAACAAAAATGCAAGTTGATGTACCAAGAGAAACTGTTTTTGAAGCATTTGTAGATCCAGAGAAAATTGGAGGATTCTGGTTCTCTTCTAGTTCTGAAAGATGGGAACAAGGTAAAGCCATTACACTCCGTTATGAAGAATATGATGCTGAGTTAAATATCAACATTGAGCGGGTGGAGGACAACCAGTTAATAGCATTTACTTGGGGTGCACATCCTGTAACCATTCAATTTGAAGAGGGTGAAGCGGGCACTGTTGTAACAACAACTGAAAAAGACTTCGACATGCAAGATGTGAAGCAATTATTAGGTCAAAAAGAAGGCTGGGTTTATATGCTCAGTTGTTTTGAAAGCCTACTTAGAGCATGGCGTTACCATTAGAGCAGCCATTTTATAGTGAAAGTGATTGAGCGAGAAACAGAGATCTAAATTAATTAGATGACAATCTCGCTCTTTTTTTATAAATGTTAAAAAAGAGGGAGTACAAAAATATAAGCAAAATACTTTTCAAAATAAACGGCATATGTCTTAATGTAATTATAAAAGTTACAATTAAAAAGGTGATGTTCATGAATTTAGAGTTTAATATTGCTGTGCATCTTCTGACGTTTTTAGTGAAACATCCGGATGAACGGTATAGTAGTAGTGAATTAGCAGAACGCATTTGTGTTAATCCTGTACAGTTAAGAAGAGTCACGAGAAAATTGAATAATCAACAGTACTTGGACGCAAGCCGTGGTAAATACGGGGGGTATCAAGCGAATGATCAAACAAAGAAAGTGAATCTCGCTGAATTATTTGTTGCATTTAGTGAAGAAAGATCGGATGGACGATTGTTTACAGGTGATGAAGGTAGTGACTGTGAAATTTCCAGGGAAATAGGTCATACAATGTCTAATTTTCATAAAAGAGAGCAAGCCTTACTAATTGATTATTATAACAGTGTAACTATCCAAGACGTATTAAACGAAGTATTAAAGGAGGATTCTCATGAAACAGTATGATTTAGTGATTATAGGATTTGGTAAAGGTGGTAAAACACTAGCGAAATTTGCTTCAGCACAAGGTAAAAAAGTAGCTGTCGTTGAAAAATCTCAAGAGATGTATGGTGGTACTTGTATTAATATCGGTTGTATTCCTTCTAAAACACTTGTACATGAAGGCTTAGACCATGGTTCGTTTGACCGAGCATTTTCAAGAAAAACAGATGTTGTTAATGCATTAAATAGCAAGAACTATCATAATTTAGCAGATGAAGACAATATTGATGTATTAGATTACACAGCTAAATTTAAATCGAATCGCGAAGTCAATTTATTAAATGATCAAGGTGATGTGGTAGAAACATTATCTGCAGAGCATGTAGTCATTAATACAGGTGCAAAATCAGTTATTCCACCGATTAATGGTGTAGAAAGTTCAAAACATTTATATGATTCTACAGGTATTATGTATCTAGATTTCCAACCTAAAAAATTAGTTATTGTTGGTGGTGGCTATATTGCATTAGAATTTGCATCTATGTTTGCCAATTTTGGTACACAAGTCACTGTCCTAGAACGTGGCGATGATATCATGCCGAGAGAAGACGAAGATATCGTTAAAGAAGTTAAAAAAGACTTAGCAGATAAACAAGTCGATATCGTATTAAACGCGAATACAGAAAGATTTGAAGATGTTGAAGCAGGTACACTTGTTCATACGACAGATGGCACATACGAAGCGGATGCTGTACTATTAGCTACTGGTCGCAAACCCAATACAGATTTAAATCTTGAAAATACAGATATTGAATTGGGTGAACATGGTGAAATTAAAGTAAATGAACACCTCCAAACAACTGCAGCAAACGTTTATGCATTAGGCGACGTTAAAGGTGGTATGCAGTTCACATATATTTCATTAGATGACTTTAGAATCGTGAAAGATCAATTGTTTGGTAATGGTGAACGTTCTACTGAAAATCGTGGCGCTGTGCCATATACGGTATTTATTGATCCGCCATTAGCACGTGTTGGTTTAACTGGTAAAGAAGCCAAAGCACAAGGTTATCATATTATGGAAAATACGGTTCCAGTTAATACAATCCCTAGACACAAAGTAAACAATGATCCAAGAGGTTTATTTAAAGCAGTGGTTGATAAAGATAGCGAAACCATCTTAGGCGTGACGCTATATGGTAAAGAATCTGAAGAAATTATTAATTTAATAAAATTAGCCATTGATCAAAAATTATCATATAAAGTATTGAATACAAACATTTATACACACCCAACGATGGTAGAGTCATTTAACGATTTATTTAATATGTAAATAAATTTACACTCAACGTTCAATATAGGAAGTTAAAAAGCTCGGGTCTCATCATAGCCCCGAGCTTTTTTATATGACTTTAACTAACCAAGGCTTTAATAATCTGTCCGATAAGGTAAAAAGCACCAATAATGATACAAACAATGCCGATACTAATATAACTTTGTTTTTTGCTTACGCCTTCCTTTTTAGAAGTCTGCTGATTTAGGATGAGTAACACAATACCGACAATGATGAGTATGATTGAACCAATCCACATGATAAGTCGCCTCCTAATAAATATTCAGTATTGATTGCGTTGCGTGACAATGTTATCGCCCCGTTTAATATATATTTACCCGTCAGTCGCTAATAATTAACGTGTACAATGTATATTTCTATTTATACATCATGATCAGCGTTATACGTAATAATGAAATTAGTTAATATGTATTAAAATCAATAGATTGCTATGACATCCATTAATTTTTAAAGATTCATGTTAAAATATATATTATTTAATAATTCATATATAAAGAACGATGTGGTTTATAAATATTGAAAATTATTTTGGAAGGTGTGCTAAATGGATATAAAATATGAGTATCAATTTGATATGAATGATATAGATGAAATAGTGCGCATTTATCATGGGAACCATTGGAATGGCCATAATCAAGAAGAAGTGATTACACTATTTAATACTGCGACACATGTCGTGATTGCAAAAAGAGAGGGACAAGTGATTGGTTTCGCTAGAGCGATGTCAGATGGTGTGTTTAATGCCGCGATTTATGATGTTGTAGTAGATACCACTTATCAATCTAAAGGCGTTGGCAATAAAATTGTTCAAGAAATGGTTAATTATTTAGGGGAACTTTCTTGTATTCATCTTATCGCAACTACTGGGAATGAATCATTTTACGAAGCGCTTGGATTTCGAAAATTAAAAGCTGGAATGGCTATTTATAATAATGCCAAATTAAAAGATGATTATAATGTTTAATTCATAACGGATATACTCGTCTCTTTGTTGTGTAAAGAAGATTATAAAAGATTGTGACTCACGTCCTCGTAGGCATAATTTTTAAGTAAAGAACAACCAAGTGGGTGTTGTCCATTGTCTACATAGTGATTTATTTCTTCAAGGACATCTAATATTTCATATTCTGGCGTCGTAACATCAAACGTATATTTAAATAATTGCTTTTTGTCGGAAAGTACAGTAGCGATTAGTTCATCATTGTGCATTTTATAATTTAGTAACTGCATCGTTATCCCTCGCTTATATTATATTTCAATACATATGAAGTATTGATTGATGTAAATGAGAATAAATTTCAACTCATCTTTATCTAGATTATAATAATTACAATCTATAACTGATTATACATTAAAATTTATAAAATGTAGAGGGTTTTGACTTAAAAAATCTTGGAAATTTGTAAAATTTCACATGTAAACGCATGCTTAAGCCTTTTCTTAATAATAAATAATTTAAACTGGATGAAATGAATGAGCATGCTTGTAATCGTTAGTGTAATTTGCTACGATATAATTAATCGAATAAAGCTTTCTAGGGTTCCGCAAGGTGATTACTTTGGTCTGGTCCGAGAGAAAGCCACATATTTTTATGTGACACGGAAGGATAAAAGCCTGGGAGATAGTAATTAACACTATCTCCCGGGCTTTTTTTATTTTAAAGGAGGACATAGGAATGAATTGGATCAAAATTATTATCGCAACATTTTTTGAAGTAGGATGGGTGATTGGTTTAACCCATGCGTCATCTTGGTGGGAATGGCTGTTTACGATGATTGCTATATTTGTAAGCTTTTATTTATTAGTAGATGCTTCAAAGGTTCTGCCTGTAGGCACAGCGTATGCCGTGTTTGTAGGTCTCGGAACAACATGGGTTACGTTGTTTGATTTCTTGTTTTTTGGCGAACCGTTTAATGTTATGAAAATAATGTTAATTGTCATTTTACTTGCAGGTGTCATTAGCCTGAAATTAGTAACTACAAATAAAGGAGGAGAAACATAATGGCATGGATCTTATTAGTTTTTGCAGGTGTCTTTGAAATGTTAGGTATAAATTTTTTAAATGCATATGTGCATCATCGTCAAAAACGAGATGCAATGGGACTCATTTTCTTTTTTGCTGTGAGTTTCATGGCATTATCTACCGCAATGATGTACCTTCCGATGAGCACAGCGTACGCAATCTGGACAGGTATTGGTGCAGTAGGTGGCGCAATTCTTGGGATGAACTTTTATAATGAATCTAAGGATATTAAAAGAGTAGTATGTATTTTAGTGATATTGGGAAGTACGATTGGTTTAAAATTAGTGAGTTAAAGTGAAGGACAATTTGGTAAATATTATACGGTCAAAAATGTGATGAGGGATTATTCAATTTTCAAGTTTATATAGGACGTGATGAATATCGAAACACAGTATTGCAGTGTAGACAATGTACGTTTATATAAAAAAAGACGACACATCCGTGTCGCCTTAAGAGTAATATGTTCATGAATATAAAAGACTAGTAGTCGGTTTCCAACTACACCTTTAATATATCATATCTAGTAATCAGGCTTCAATAAAAATGTAATATTGTCACATAAGCATTCATTTTTCCTCAAATCATATGAGTTAAAATAAAAAACTGTTAATTACGATACTGCGGGGATATTTGGTAACTGATACCATGAAGTACAAAGGTGGGGTGTAGTCTATGGAAGGTTTGGCAGCATTTATTATCATAACATTAATGATTATTATTGTTCCGGGGCCGGATTTCTTTGTCGTAATGAAAAATTCGATTACCTCAGGAAAAGGTAATGGCGCTATGGCAGCCTTAGGTATTACGTCAGGTCATGTAGTTTATTCACTGTTAGCTGTGTTCGGTATTATTTTTATACTGGCTAATATGTATTATGTCTTTGTGACAATTAAGATTTTAGGTGCTATATATCTTATATATCTAGGAATTAGAAGTATCATCAGTGCAAGACAAAGTATGAACTTTTCAACATCTCAGATGAAAGCACAGCGTATTACTTATTTAAGTTCATATAGACAAGGTTTTTTTAGTACGATTTTAAATCCCAAAGCATTACTTTATTATATCAGTATATTGCCGCAATTTTTAAGTACTGGTGAAGCTGTTACATCTCAAATTGCTATATTAACTGCAATTGTGACCACAGTTATTTTGCTCTGGTTTATTTTCTGTGTTTATATTTTTCAATATATTAAGCTATTGTTTACGAATAGAAAAATAAAAGCAATTTTTGATTATAGGGTTGGCGCAATATTGATTGGCTTATCACTTAATCTGCTATTGAGTAAAAGTAGTTAAATAGCATGTATGAACGTCTGAGACATTACTTGATGTGTTGGACGTTTTATTTTATCCCATTTTAAATTACAAGTTACCATAGTCATAAATAAACAAAATAATTTAAATTGTAGATAATTGTTTGTAAAACTCTTTTGAAATATTCACAATTTATCTCCATAATAATCTTGTTAGTTATTTATAATATTAAAAGAGAGAGGGGGAATAAACTTTTGAAAAATATATTTAATCCATTACAGAGGCTTCATTTCTATGCAGCGTTATTTATTACGCCGCTACTGATTACGTTAACAATTTCGGGCATTGGGTTTCTGTTTTTCCAAGAAGTAGAAAATAATATTTATAAGACAGAATTTTTCGGTGATAGTCCTGTAAAAGAACATCAATCACTTAATCAGGCAGTTGATCAAGTAGAAGATAAATTTGATGGTTTTTACATAAGTAAAGTTAGTATTTTAGAAGAGCCTTATAATAGTAGAATTACATTAGATGATATGGCAGGGAACCAACGTTATGTTTTTCTAGATCAAAATAATCAAATTGTTGCTGATCAAAATGCAAAACATACGTATGCGAACGTTGTACGAAATATACATAGCTCATTATTTACTGAAAATACTTTTATTAATTACTTGGTAGAACTGACAGCGTGTTGGACTATTTTCATGATATTGTCTGGAACGTATATGTTAATTAAGAAAAAATTAATTACAAATAAAAGTAAGCGATTAAGATTCCAAAAATGGCATGCTACACTTGGGATTATCATTGCCATACCGGTGTTTGTGCTTGTATTGACTGGCTTGCCATGGTCTGGATTTATGGGGGCTAAAATTGCGAGTGTTATGGATAATTCTGGAGAGTTGGGACAGTCAGAATTGGCAGTTAATCCACCTAAATCAGATGTGAATGAAATACCTTGGGCAACACGTAAAAATAAGCAACCAGAGTCTGAGAGCGGATCTGCGCATCATGGTAGTGGTGAAATGCCAAGAACAGATATTAAAAAACAAATTTCGATTGATAAAGTTGTTGCAGAAGCACAAAAAGATGGCATTACGAAGCCATTTTCAATTGTTTATCCAACGAGTGAAGAAGCGGCATTTACAGTTTCGAAAGGTAGTAATACAGGTGTGACAGGCTTAGACGTGTCACCTTACCATGAACAGACGTTATATATAGATCAATATAATGGTAAAGATTTATGTAAGGTGAAATATCAAGAGTACGGCATAATTGGTAAATGGTTTACATGGGGTATTCCTCTGCATGAAGGTCATTTGTTCGGTATTGCCAATAAAGTGATTAACTTGCTTGTATGTATCGCATTACTTGCTGCGGTTGGACTGGGTCTAACGTCTTGGATTAAGAAAATGAAAGCAACGCAAATTAAAATACCAAAAAGAGTTAAAAAGCCAATGTCTATTCCATTGGTTATCATACTGGTTATATTAGGGATATTGATGCCATTATTTGGTTTTTCTCTTATTATCGTTTTCTTAATAGAGCTATTGCTTTATTTTAAGGATAAAAAGAATCGATAGTGCACGAACGGAATTTTACTGCTTTCAGACTGTCGACAAAGTCTCCGACTTTGTTGGCAGTTTTTTTATGCACACTTTCCGCGGCACTGCCTTAGCCTGTAGTCTTTGGCTAGTGCTATTCCCACAGGAGTCGACATAAATCACTGTCAATAAAATATTGACTTGATTGCATAGGTGAGCCTACGAGAACTCTATTAGAAAATTTGATTTCTGCCCCACTCTCATTCTGTATTAAAAATAAGACTAATAATTAAAATAGATAAACTCCGCGCATATACTTGCGCAGAATTTGTCTACATTCAAAAAGCAGGAAGGTCTCTATGAGCCTCCCTGCTTTTTGTGTAGTAATCACATTAAATGTATAGATTACATTTCCATTTCATGTATTTTCATCATTAAACCATGTGGAATATCGTCGTGTTTTACAACTTCTTGTTTATAGAATGTTTTGCCGTCATCTTTAGAAACTAATTTAACAAAGTCACCTTTTTTAGGTTT
>ERZ1023464.39-NODE-39-length-24795-cov-4.910186_pt1 | contig 24795 bp, 29 predicted proteins | sample MGYA00380529_ERZ1023464 | MGnify/ENA primary metagenome ERZ1023464 (study PRJEB33173, sample SAMEA4830324) | metagenome | study: EMG produced TPA metagenomics assembly of the PRJEB25223 data set... | reverse complement strand
TTCTAACAATGTTTTAGAAGTAGAGGTGTACTATTCTAGTTTCAATCTACTATAACATCGCTTCCGAATCCATTTGCATCTACTGAACTTTTTTACAAAAATAAAAATCAGTAGACTCGAGTTCCTACTGATTTTTGATAGAATTCGTTTGGATTATGCAGCCAAAACTTTGCGTCCTTTACGACGACGAGCTGCCAATACGCGACGACCGTTTTTAGTTGACATACGGTTACGGAATCCGTGTTTGCGCGCACGACGAAGTTTACTTGGTTGATAAGTACGTTTCACGATGAATACCTCCTCATAGATTTTGTATTCGTTTAGCCGGCTATAAAGTGATCAGTTACTAAACATACTTTACTATTCTATCTGATTCTTTTACTTTTGTCAATAGCTCAAGGCAAATGTTTCCAGCTTTTTAGCGCTTTTTCGAATGTAAGCCCTATCTACGATACTGTTTCAAGAAACGAGTCATTTTTTCTTGGATTTGGGCTAGTTCATCAACACGAGGAAGGTAAACGATACGGAAGTGGTCTGGTTCCTGCCAATTGAATCCGCGACCATGAACCAAGAGAACCTTTTCCTGCTTCAAGAAATCAAGGACAAACTGCTCATCATCATCGATACGGTACATATTGCGGTCGATTTTAGGGAAGATATAGAGTCCTGCCTTAGGTTTAACCGCAGACAAACCTGGAATATCTTGAATGGCATTGTAGATGAAGTTTCTTTGCTCGTAAATTCGTCCACCAGGAAGAAGCAATTCATCGACTGATTGGTGGCCACCCAAGGAAGTTTGTACGACTTGTTGGGCCAAAACGTTAGAGCAAAGGCGCATATTGGATAGCATATTGAGCCCTTCGATATAGCCCTTGACATGAGTCTTAGGTCCAGACAAAACCATCCAACCCACACGGAAACCAGCAATACGGTGAGATTTTGATAGACCGTTCATGCTGACACAGAAAACATCTGGTGCCAGGCTCGCCACAGGCGTATGCACATGTCCATCCATTACCATACGGTCATAGATTTCATCCGCAAAGATAATCAAATCGTTTTGACGAGCAATCTCAATAATCTCCAGCAAGAGTTCCTTAGGATAGAGGGCTCCAGTTGGATTGTTTGGGTTGATAAGAACGATTGCCTTGGTATTGGAAGTGATTTTTGACTTGATATCGTCAATATCTGGGTACCATTCTGCAGCTTCATCACAGATATAGTGAACGGCATTTCCTCCAGCTAGGCTGACAGCTGCTGTCCAGAGAGGATAGTCTGGCATTGGCACCAAGACCTCATCCCCATTGTCCAAAAGCCCCTGCATAGACATGACAATCAGTTCACTAACACCATTTCCAAGGTAAATATCATCAATATCGACATTGGGGAATTTCTTCAATTGGCAATACTGCATGATGGCCTTACGGGCTGAGAAAATCCCTTTAGAGTCAGAATACCCCTCACTATCACGCGCATTCATAATCAAGTCATGAATGACCTCGTCTGGCGCTGTAAAGCCAAATTCTGCTGGATTTCCTGTATTCAGACGTAAAATCTTTTCTCCGTTTGCTCGCATCCGCATGGCTTCTTCCAAAACAGGACCACGGATGTCATAAGCAACATGTTCTAACTTACTAGACTTGTTATATTCTTTCATCTTGTTTCCTCAATTCATCAGGATAGTAACATTATACCACTAGAAAGAGAATGCGACAAGTTTGCTGAAATGTGTTACTAGTTTCGTATAGAAGAAAAACCTCGCTAAAAGCGAGGCCGAGACAGGGGAGATAGCAGGTATTTTGCGAAAGTCACATTACATACCAAAAGATAAACCTAGAAAAAGCAAGCCTAAGAAGGAGTCATAAAGAAGATTGAACATGAGGAAAAGTCCCCATATCATCAAGTAATCCCAACGCCCACTTCGTTTTGCAACTAGGAATAAAAACAGATGGTAGAGTACATGAAAGACTAAAAAGCCGATAAAACCTGGATAAAGAAGCGGTACCAGACTCTCTAATTGCCAGACCATGATCACTTCTATCAAGACTGAAACTAGGATGATTCCATAATAAAGGAAATTTGATTTTTGAAAAGAGTTTTTCATCATTCTCCCTCCCTTCACTTGTCTCCTGCTATCCTTTCTTTTATTTTATCATATATTTATATAGATTTTAAGCGCTAACATTCTTTTGAAAAATACTTTTTTTGCTTTACTTCTATAGTGAAAAGGTTTACAATTATAGTAAGAAAATTTCAGGAGGTTTCATTATGGCACAACGTTACCAAAATATCATGGTCGCAATCGATGGTTCTAAAGAAGCAGACTTGGCTTTTGTCAAGGGAGTTCATTCTGCTCTACGAAACGACGCTAAACTCACCATCGCACATGTCATTGACACACGCGCTCTCCAAAGCGTATCCACCTTTGATGCTGAAGTTTATGAAGAACTCCAAGTCGACGCTGAAAGTCTGATGAAAGAGTACGAAAAACGTGCTAAAGATGCTGGTGTGGCAGATGTTCATATCGTCATTGAAATGGGCAATCCAAAGACCCTACTGGCACGTACTATTCCAGATGCAGAAGAAGTGGACCTCATCCTCGTTGGCGCAACTGGTCTCAACGCCTTTGAGCGTCTCTTGGTCGGCTCTTCATCTGAATACATTCTCCGCCATGCTAAGGTCGATTTGCTGGTTGTGAGAGAACAAGAAAAAACCTTATAGTCACGTAGAAAAGGAGCCCAGAGCTCCTTTTTTTACTGTTTATTTCTCTCTTTATGGCGTTCATAAGCCTTGAGTTGGCGCTGCAGTTCCTTTTTAATAGCAGGTTCTGGAGCATATTTTTCTTCCCAATCATCCGGTTTTAAGATTTTGTGGGTCACTGGATCAAAATGAGCCTTGCCATCTGGAAAAATTTTCCCCATATTGGCCTGATGAACAATATCAAAAATACGTTCTGGATCCACCCCCATCAAGACAAAACTACCGTAGGTAAAGTAAAGTGTGTCAATCAGGGCATCTACCTGCCCTACCAAATCTTGCTGGGCAGGTGTCTTCTTGGCTACTTTCTCTGCTGCCTTATCAAGAGCCTGATGAAGTTGCGATACAGCTTGAGCAAAGTCCTCTTCAGAAGGACTGGCAGCTCGAACAAACTCCACTAATTCTTCTATTTTAAAGCCAGCCCTGTGGGTTGCACCTTCTAAATCCCAAGCTCGAGGTTCTTCTTGGGTTCGTTCATCCATCATATGGTGGAAAGTCTTGACCTTATTGAAATGATAGTCACGGCTAACAAAGACTTTTTCTGAGGCCAGAACACCAAAATGTTCCAGGGCCTTGTGGATTCCATCTTGCTGATTGCTGGTAGTGATGTGCTTGGCAACTTCCTTGACACTGCTACTACCATTTCCCATAGCGACCGACATACCGACACCCGCCAGCATTTCTAGGTCGTTATCTGAGTCACCAAAGGCCATGACTTGGTTGAGGTCAAAACCATATTCTTTCCCAACTCGTCGAATGCCTTCCAACTTAGAATTTCCTTGATTGATGACATCCGCTGCAAAAGGATTGCTACGTGTCAATTTCAAGTCTTCAAAATCAGCTGCCGCCTTCTCAGATTCTTCCGGTGTCATCAGCATCAAAACTTGGTAGATAGGCTGATTCATCAGATGAAGCAGGTCTTCTTCCTTTTGGGGAACAACCTTGCTGACCATGCGATTAAAGGAATGATTCACCGTCCGAGTTAAAACTGAGGGAACGAAGCGACTGATTCGTTGGGAAAAAGAACCCAAACCAAAGGACATGATTTTAGAACCTAGCATGGCATCCTTGGTCCCTAATGCAATCTCCTTGCCCTCTTTTTTAGCATACGTAATGAGCTGGCGCAAATGTAACTTGGAAATTGGGCTCGTGAACAAGACTCTGTCTTTAGTAAAGATATACTGGCCATTATAGGTTACCGCAAAGTCCAAATCCAAATCGTCCATCAATTCCTTAACAAAAAAAGGTCCTCGCCCTGTCGCTACACCAACCAACACCCCTTGTTCTTTGACAATCTTAATCGCGTCCTTAGTGGATTTCAAAACACTCTTGCGATCGTTGACCAAGGTTCCATCGATATCAAAAAAAACAGCTTTGACTTCCATCCTATCCCAATCTCCCCTTTTGTGATACAATGATTATACCACATTTCAGAAAGAGTGAGTAAATCATGCCTAAGAAAATCCTTGTTTTACATACAGGTGGGACTATTTCCATGCAGGCCGATGCTTCTGGCGCTGTTGTGACTAGTTCAGATAATCCCATGAACCATGTGTCCAACCCACTTGAAGGAATCCAAGTCCACGCCTTAGACTTTTTTAACCTGCCAAGCCCCCATATCAAACCCAAACATATGCTGGCCCTCTACCAAAAAATTAAAGAGGAAGCAGATAATTACGATGGGGTGGTTATCACACACGGAACCGATACTTTAGAGGAAACAGCCTATTTCCTTGATACCATGGAAGTTCCCCATATGCCTATCGTTCTAACAGGAGCCATGCGTAGCTCCAACGAACTCGGCAGCGACGGTGTTTATAATTATCTGAGTGCTTTACGAGTGGCTAGCGATGACAGAGCTGCTGACAAAGGGGTTTTGGTTGTTATGAACGATGAAATCCATGCTGCCAAGTATGTTACCAAAACACATACGACCAATGTCAGTACCTTCCAGACCCCAACACATGGCCCCCTTGGTCTCATCATGAAACAGGAAATCCTCTACTTCAAAACAGCTGAGCCCCGTGTTCGCTTTGACCTTGATCACATACAAGGATTAGTCCCTATCATCTCTGCTTATGCTGGTATGACAGATCAGCTCATTGATACGCTGCATTTGGAACAATTTGACGGTTTGATTATCCAAGCCTTCGGAGCTGGTAATATTCCCAAAGAAACGGCTCAAAAATTAGAAAGCCTTCTGCAAAAAGGAATCCCAGTCGCCCTGGTTTCCCGATGTTTCAATGGTATTGCAGAACCTGTTTATGCCTACCAAGGTGGGGGCATACAGTTGCAAAAGGCAGGTGTTTTCTTTGTTAAAGAACTCAACGCCCAAAAAGCCCGTTTGAAACTCCTCATTGCCCTCAATGTCGGACTAACAGGACAGGCTTTGAAAGACTATATGGAAGGCTAATACTCTTCGAAAATCTCTTCAAACCGCGTCAACGTCGCCTTACCGTATGTATCGTTATTGACTTCGTCAGTTCTATCCACAACCTCAAAACAGTGTTTTGAGCAACCTGCGGCTAGCTTCCTAATTTGCTCTTTGATTTTCATTAAGTATAATTCCCTTCTCTAAAAACAAATCAGGAAATCTTCACGATTCCCTGATTTTTTCTATTTCCGTTTTCGTGTTGAACGACGTTCTGTCAATCCATGAGGCAAGAGGACTTCACGTTCTTCCAACTCTTCCTTGTGCATAATCTTAGTCAACATACGCATACTAATGGCACCAAGGTCATAAAGAGGTTGGGCAATAGTTGTCAAGTTTGGACGGGTAAAGCGTGAGATTTGTGAATCATCACTAGTAATGATTTCAAACTCTTCTGGCACAGACACACCCTTATCAGCAAGGCCGTTCAATACACCTGCTGACAACTCATCACCTGTTACAATTGCTGCAGTTGCGTTTGATGAAATCAAGCGTTCTGCCAAGGCATAGCCATCTTCATAAGTGTATTTAGACTCAAATACCAATCCTTCACTATAAGAAATACCTGCTTTTTTCAAGGCTTCCTTGTAGCCAACCAAACGAACCTTACCATTGATATCATCCACTAGTGGACCACTAACGAAAGCAATGCGCTCATTTTCTTTAGCAAGGTAGGTCACTGCATCAATCGTAGCTTGTTTGTAGTCAATATTGACACTTGGAAGTTGGTGTTCCACATCCACTGTTCCCGCAAGAACAACCGGTGTTCGAGAACGAGAAAACTCTGAACGAATTTTTTCAGTCAAGTGATACCCCATAAAGATGATACCATCCACTTGCTTAGAAAACAGTGTATTAACTACTGAAACTTCCTTGTCATCATCCTCATCACTATTAGCAAGGACGATATTATACTTGTACATTTCAGCGATATCATCAATCCCTTTAGCAAGCGTTGAGAAATAACCATTGGTAATATTGGGGATCACGACACCGACAGTGGTTGTCTTTTTACTTGCAAGACCACGCGCCACGGCGTTTGGACGGTAATCCAAGCGGTCAATCACCTCAAGCACTTTTTTACGGGTATTCTCTTTTACATTCTTATTGCCATTGACTACACGGCTAACTGTCGCCATTGAAACTCCTGCTTCACGGGCGACATCATAAATCGTTACTGTATCGTCTGTATTCATTCCATTTCCTTTCTATATCATACCTCACGAGACTCCAAAAAAAGAGACTGTATGAAAATTTCGTTTTCATGGTTCTACTTATTTCATTTTATCACTATTTGTAAACACTTTCAAGCATTTTTTGAAGATTGTTTGAAAAAAATTTCATAGAAAACTATGTTTATGAAGAAAAAATCACCTTTTCTTGATTTTTAATCCTATTTGCTGTATGATAAGGGAAAAGAAAGGAGGCAAAGATATGGCTTTTACCAATACCCACATGCGGTCGGCTAGTTTTGGCATTGTTACCAGCTTGCCTGATGATGTCATTGACTCTTTTTGGTATATTATTGACCACTTCTTAAAAAATGTCTTTGAATTGGAAGAAGAACTTGAGTTTCAATTGCTCAATAACCAAGGAAAAATTACCTTCCATTTCTCAAGTCAACACCTCCCTACAGCCATTGATTTTGATTTTAACCATCCTTTTGACCCTCTTTATCCGCCAAGAGTACTGGTTTTAGACATGGACGGTAGAGAAACTATCCTCCTCCCAGAAGAAAATGACCTATTTTAAAAACTCTAGTCTTCAGTTACAAACGACTGAAAACTAGAGTTTTTTCTATTTTTTCAAAGCATCATACAAGTTGCGGATAGGTTGCTTTAATGTCGGATGGATAAAATGAGGCGCAATTTCCTGTAAGGACTCAAGGACAAAAAGGCGTTCCGCTATGTAAGGATGGGGCAAGATAAGGTCGTCTCTATAAATGACCTGCTCCTCCACAAAGAGCAAGTCCAAATCAATCAAACGAGGCCCCCAATGTACTTCTCTCACCCGTCCCATCTCTGACTCAATGGCTAACAAGGTCTCTAATAGCACTGGGGCCGGCAACCATGTTTCTACTTCAACTACTTGATTAGCAAAGCTATCCTGCTCCACTCCACCCCAAGGCTCTGTCGCTAAGACACTGGACTCTTTGAGAATATGGATACCTCGAGCTCGCATTTTCTCAATGGCTTGTTTCAAGTTTGCTTGTTTATCTCCCATATTGCTTCCTAGGGCGATAAAGGCTCGTTGCTTGCGGCGATGAATGGTTACCGAGCAAGTATCTAGCGACAAATGCACTGGTGCCCAAGGTTTTTTCAGTTCCAGCTGAATTTCTTGGACAAGAGGATAAGCCTCAAAAGTACGTTCTACCAGTTTGTAGGCTACCGTTTCAATCAAGTCCTCAGTTGTTTCCTGAAACCATGTCGTCCACTGCTGGCACAATTCTCCGTAATGGACAGAGGCTGTTAAATCCAAGTCTGTAGCCGCCTTGGTCATATCATAGGATAGGAGGGCTGAAACTACAAACTTCTGCCCCAATTCTTTCTCACTGGGAAAAAGACCATGATAGGCAAAAATTTCCAAATCCTTAATCTGCAGTTGATCCATAATGATTCCTTTCTAGAAAAATCCGCTTGAAGCGGATTCTTTTTATAGTCAATGAAAATCAAAGTGCAAACTAGGAAGCTAGTCACAGGCTGCTCAAAACACCGTTTTGAGGTTGCAGATGGAAGCTTACCTGGTTTGAAGAGATTTTCGAAGAGTATTATAGTCCCATTAAACGATAAGCCTGGTCTCGGAGGTCCTTATCTGTTTCAAATAGACCACGAGCTACTGTCGTCAAGGTTGCAGTGCCTGGTTTTCTGACACCACGCATACTCATACACATATGTTCCGCCTCAATTACAACAAAGGCTCCTTTAGCACCCAGATACTCCATCAAGGCATCGGCCACTTCGATATTCAAACGTTCTTGAATTTGTGGTTTTTTCGAATAAACTTCAACCGTACGGGCTAGCTTAGACAAACCTGCCACACGTCCATCTGGGATGTAGGCAATGTGCGCTTTCCCATAAAATGGTAAGAAGTGGTGTTCACACATGGTATGGAAAAAGATATCCTTTTCTACCACCATGTTATCGTCAATAATCTCAAAGGACTTTGACAAATGTTCCTCCGCTGTTTGACCAAGACCTGAAAAAATCTCTTGGTACATACGGGCGACACGAGCAGGTGTTTCCTGCAAGCCCTCGCGGTTAGCGTCCTCTCCGACAGCCTCGATAATCATTTTTACAGCTGCTTCAATCTTTTGTGTATCCATTTTCGTTCTTCCTCTCCATCAGATAGGCCCTCACTTGGCTCAAGAAATACAAGGAACCTGTGACAATCCTAACTGTTTTTTTCTCTTCTTTTTTATCTGTCAATTTCTGCTCTAGAAAATCCTGCCAACTTTGGTAGTTGAGATTTCTAGATTTGGTTGCCTCTTTCAGCACGCTTTCATCAGTCGCCCGACTATCTTCAAAATGTGTTAGAGTAAGCTCGGTATCTGGGATTTCCTCCAGCAAGTCCAACATATCCTCCAAGGCCTTGGTTTTGATACAAGTAAAGAGGATTTCCTTATGATAATCCGCAAAGCGTTCTTGCAAGGTTGCCACTAAAGCCTTGATGGCATGAGGGTTATGGGCCCCATCCAAAATCATCAAGGGGTCTCTAGACACAACTTCCAAGCGCCCTGGCCACCTTGTTTCTTCCAGAGCTTGAGCAAGCAAGGGATTAGCTGGTATCTCTCGCCCCTCTTCTTTACAAAAAGTATCAAGTAAAGCTATGGCCATCCCAGCATTCTCTATCTGGTGCAAACCAAGTAAACCTGTCTGGAAGCAACCTCGTCTGACAGCACTTGTATAGTCAAAGATTTCCCCTGTCACCACACTTTCTTGATGACGAACCTGATAATCTGTCCCATAGGCAAGTCTCGGCGCATCTTTCCCTCCCGCAATGCGGTCAATCACAGCCAAGGCTTCTGGAGCGATACGACCTGTCACCAAGGGAGTTCCTTGTTTGATCCAAGCCAATAGTTGTAATTCCTGCCAAAATGGGCTGGCAGACATTGGTACTATCCAAAAGTCCACCCATGCCGACTTCCATGATGGCCACATCTACTTGCTCTGAGGCAAAGTAATCATAAGCTATGGCTGTGATAATCTCAAACTCGGTTGTCCCCTGCAAATTGGTAGCAGATTCTCCTTCCAGCAAAGACTGATAGTCTGCCATGAGGGCTTCTAGTTTAGCCTCTGGGATAGATGCCCCATTGATGCTAATCTGGTCTGTGTAATGAATGAGATAGGGCGAGCTAAACACGCCAACTCTCAGCCCCATCTTTTCTAGCATATTTTTCAAAAAAGCAATGGTCGAACCCTTGCCATTGGTTCCTCCGATATGGATGACTTTGAGTTTGAGATGGGGATTTCCGCGCAAAGCTAACAGTTCCACCATTCGTTCCAAGCCAAAATGCGGTTGATCCGTCCGGTAGTTAGCAATCCACTGATTGTTTTCAATTTCTTTCATCTTATTTATATTGTTTTAAATCTAAATTTTCCGCTTCATCAGCCAATCGAATGGCTGATGCAATTTCAACTGCCATCTTGTGACTGGCTACGTCATGCACGCGCACCACTTCCACACCCTGTCTCGCAGCGATACTGGTTACATGAGCCGAAGCCGTGTCCCTATTGCGGAAACCAAGTTCTGTCTCAGGATTGACTTCAAAGCCATTTTCTTCAAGGATATTGATGACAAACCGCTTACGCGACACTCCAAGAAAGATTGGATAGCCCTTCTGATGTAGTTTATCCAGATCCCGTAAAAGAAGCAAATTTTCTTTCTTGGTCAGACCAAAGCCGATTCCTGGATCCAACAGGATATTTTCTTGTGCGATTCCAGCTTCGTCCGCTCTCGATAGGGCTCTGTCAAAGAAAGCCTCCATCAAGTCTTCAATTGGCATTTTTTCAAAGTCAGCTAACTCTTTTTCTGTAAAGGTTTGACCAAAACCAAAATGAGGGAAGATGAGCGAGCTAGGGTGCTGAGGTCGCGCCATGACTGGATTAAACATAATGACTACTTTCGCACCAGCCTTAGCAACCACATGGGCCATTTTCTCATCACCCATAAGACCAGTGATATCATTGACTAGATTGGCACCAGCAGCCAAAGCAGCCTCTGCCACCTGACTCTTCCGAGTATCAATAGAGATGAGGACATCACTTTCCTTGCGAATCGCTTTAATCACTGGAACAACACGCTGGATTTCCTCTTCTATCTCAACATAGCTACTTCCCGGCCGAGGCCGAGTCGATTCTCCGCCGATATCGAGCATACTAGCCCCTTCTGCTATCAATTTACGAGCCTGCTGGAGTGCCTGCTCAAGAGCAAAAAATTGACCACCGTCCGAAAAGGAATCTGGGGTTACATTGATAATTCCGCAAATAGCTGTCTTTGCATGATTTGCTTTAGTTGACATATCGGTCACTCCCTCAAGGCTTTTCACCATATTATTTCTCTATTTTACCATAAAAAGAAAAAGATGGACACGATTGCATTCATCTTTTTCCCAGTAGAAGCAAGCAATTGTCAATAATCTTATACTCTTCGAAAATCAAATTCAAACCGCGTCAACGTCGCCTTGCCGTACTTAAGTATAGCCTGCGGCTAGTTTCCTAGTTTGCTCTTTGATTTTCATTGAGTATTAAACAGAAATCCCTAATGTCCGACTCATGATTACCACAAGAGCCAACAAACAGAAAACAACCCCATTCACAATCATGTGAAGTAAGATAGACATTTCCAAACGTTGGGTTTTATAAACTGTCCAAGTTAGCACAGTTGACATTCCTCCATAGATAAGAAGAGAAGGTAGATTTGTCGGTAAATGAAGCAAGGCAAAGATAATAGCACCGACTATATAACCCACATTTTCTTTACCACGAAAGAGTTTTTTAGGAATCACTCCTCGACATAAAATTTCTTCACAAATAGGAGCTATTAGAACCAGTAAGAAAAAACTGGAAATTAAGGAACTATTCTGGACCAAATCATTAATATTTGATTGATTGCTGGTTGTTGTTTCATTCATCAAACGCAGTAAGACCACACCAAGAATATTAAAGGCAAGAATCACTAGATAGCTTAAGACCAATCTAGCCAAATCCTTAGCCTTGAAAAACGATAAACCAAAACTAGCCAACTGTGTTTTCCTAGCACCTATTATAAATACAGTTAAAACCACAAGAGATAAGGCCCCTACTAATAGTCCAGTTTGAAGCAGTGGAAATTTTCTGCTAGTTAGAAAAGTTGCTAGGGCTAAAGGAAACTGAGAAAACAAAAGCCCTACTAGAAAGATTATTAACCACTTCCCCCTGTTTAATACTTCACCCCAAATATTCTTTTTTATCATCAATCATACTCCTACCATTCAATCAAAATCACCTACCTAGTTTGAAGCAATTTTCAAGTAACTATAATATAAAAAGGGGAGAACCCCTTTTTATATTATAGCATTTATAGGGCCATGCTGATATAGTTTAGGATAAACAAGGCATCCAAAATCCAAATCATGACATGAACATCTTTAGCTTGACCTTTAACAAGCTTAGTCAAAGTGTAAGTCAAGAAACCAACTGCAATCCCTTGAGTGATAGAGTAGCTGAATCCCATAAAGATAGATGTGAAGAAAGAAGGAACCGCTTCAGACATATCGTCCCAATGGATATTTTTCAAGCTAGCCAACATCATAATCCCAACGATAATCAAGATTGGAGCTGTAGCGGCTGTTGGTACAATCGCTAGAAGTGGGCTAAAGAAGCTTGAGATCGCAAAACAGATAGCTACAACCAAGGCTGTCAAACCAGTACGTCCACCTGCACCGATACCAGCAGCAGACTCAACATAAGTCGTTACGTTCGAAGTACCAGCGATGGCACCAATTGAAGTACCAATCAAGTCAGAGTAAAGAGCCTTATCCAACTTAGCTGATTGGTGATTTTCACCATTTGTCGCTACGATACCAACTTTTTCACCCGTACCGATCAAAGTACCAATTGTATCAAAAATATCTGTCAACGAGAAGGCAAGAATAGCCATCAGAGTTTCAGGCAAGCGAGCTGTATCTGAAATCAAAGCTCCCAAACCTTCTGAACCAAGAGCTGCACCAAAAACTATCTTCAAGTCTTCAAAGGCTGCACCAACATGGTTATTAGCAAAATCGATACTAGACACATCTACCAAACCAACTGCGATAGCAAGAACAGTTGTTGTCAAGATAGAGAGGATAATTCCCCCTTTAATTCCTTTGATAACAAAGAAGATTGTGATAGCAAGTCCTGCAAGAGCCACCAAAACAGCAGGATTATTAAAGCTGACCAATCCTGGAACTGCTGAAGCATTTGCTGTAATCGCTGCTTGAGCTTTGTCAGCCCCTTCTCCTACAACAGTATAGTTGCCTGGATCAATCGTAAATTTCAAAAGTCCAGCATTCTTAATTCCCACGTAGGCAAGGAAAACACCGATACCAGCTGAAATAGCTGAGCGAAGAGCATTTGGAATCGATTCAATGATCATTTTACGAACATTTGTCAAGGTAATAATCAATGAGATAATTCCACAGATGAAGACCATAGCTAGGGCTTCTTGCCAAGAATAACCGAGTCCAAATACAACTGTAAAGGTAAAGAAGGCATTGAGTCCCATACCTGGCGCTTGAGCATATGGCAAGTTGGCGTAGAAGGCCATCATCAGGGTACCAGCAACTGCACCGATAATCGTTGCGAGGAAGACACCCTGAGCAGGCATTCCTGTTTGCGAAAGAATTTGTGGGTTTACAAAGAGAATATAGCTCATTGCAAAGAAAGTCGTTAAACCAGCGAGAACCTCTGTACGAACGTCTGTACCGTTCTCTTTTAGTTTAAATAATTTGTCCATTATCAATCTCCTTTTAATTTTTACGAACAATAATAGAATTATATCATTTATCATTCACTTTTTCAATATCTTTGTTTGATTTATTTAAGAATTTGATGAAATTTCTTTTTTGGTTTCGAATCTGCTTTTCTGCCTGCTTTCTGTTATAATAGTAGACATCTTATCTGAAAAGACACTAGAAAGGTCCCTATGACGAAAAAAATTATTGCAGTTGACCTGGATGGAACCCTACTCAACTCAGACAGTCAAATTTCTGACTTTACCAAAGAAACCATAAAAAAAGTTGCCGAAAAAGGCCATCAGGTTATTATTACGACGGGTCGCCCTTACCGAATGTCAAAAGATTTTTACCGCGAGCTTGGCTTAGACACTCCTATGATTAATTTCAACGGCTCCCTTACTCATTTACCAGACCAAGTTTGGCATTTTGAAAAGTGTTTGACGGTAGACAAAAAATATCTGCTAGATATGGTTCGACGTTCAGAGGACATTCAAGCCGATTTTATCGCTGGAGAATATCGTAAAAAATTCTACATTACAAATCCTAATGAAGAAATTGCCAATCCCAAACTATTTGGTGTAGAAGCTTTCCAGCCTGAAGATCAATTCAAGCCTGAATTGGTGACCAAGGACCCTAACTGTATCCTCTTGCAGACCAGAGCCAGTGACAAATATGCCTTGGCAAAAGAAATGAACGCCTTCTACCAGCATCAACTGTCTATCAATACCTGGGGAGGTCCGCTCAATATCCTTGAGTGTACCCCCAAAGGTGTCAACAAGGCCTTTGCCTTGGACTACTTGCTCAAGGTAATGAACCGTGACAAAAAAGATTTGATTGCTTTTGGAGATGAACACAACGATACCGAAATGCTCGCTTTTGCTGGGAAAGGTTATGCAATGAAAAATGCCAACCCAGAGCTACTCCCCTATGCAGATGAGCAAATTTCCTTGACAAATGACCAAGACGGGGTTGCCAAAACCCTACAAGACTTATTCTTATAACTTATACTGATACTCAATGAAAATCAAAGAGCAAACTAGGAAGCTAGCCGTAGGTTGCTCAAAGCACTGCTTTGAGGTTGTAGATAAAACTGACGAAGTCAGCTCAAAACACTGTTTTGAGGTTGTAGATGAAACTGACGAAGTCAGTAACATATATATACGGCAAGGCGAAGCTGACGTGGTTTGAAGAGATTTTCGAAGAGTATGACCAGCTTGCGGGCTGGTCTTTGTGTTCTTTTCACAGTCTCATCAACCAGTTAATCGATTATTCTACTTTTTGCCTCCAAAACCTTGGAAAAGGCTTTCTTTTGTGATATACTTCACATATAAATACAAGAGAGCTCGTCATACTCGACTCTGTTGACACAAAATCAATCCAGTCCCGTTGTCCCTGTTCTCGGTCAATATCAAGGAGGATAGCTATGAAAGCTGTTGTTGTAAATCCAGAAAGCACTGGTGTTGCTGTTGAAGAAAAAGTACTCCGTCCACTTGAAACTGGGGAAGCACTTGTAGAAATTGAATACTGTGGTGTTTGCCACACTGACCTCCACGTTGCCCATGGTGACTTTGGTCAAGTACCAGGACGTGTTCTAGGTCACGAAGGTGTTGGTATCGTTAAAGAAATTGCCCCAGATGTAAAAAGCCTTAAAGTCGGCGACCGCGTCAGCGTTGCTTGGTTCTTTGAAGGATGTGGCACTTGCGAATACTGTACTACTGGTCGCGAAACCCTTTGCCGTACAGTGAAAAATGCTGGCTACTCGGTAGATGGTGGTATGGCTGAACAATGTATTGTAACTGCAGACTATGCTGTTAAAGTTCCTGACGGACTTGATCCAGCCCAAGCCTCTTCTATCACATGTGCTGGTGTAACAACCTATAAAGCTATTAAAGAGGCCAAAGTTGAACCAGGCCAATGGGTTGTCCTTTACGGTGCTGGTGGCCTTGGAAACCTCGCAGTTCAATATGCTAAAAAAGTATTCAATGCCCATGTCATCGCAGTTGATATCAACAACGACAAACTTGCCCTTGCAAAAGAAGTAGGCGCTGACATTGTTATTAACGGCCTCGAAGTTGAAGATGTACCTGGACTTATCAAAGAAAAAACAGATGGAGGAGCTCATTCAGCTGTCGTAACTGCTGTATCTAAAGTTGCCTTCAACCAGGCTGTTGACTCAGTTCGTGCTGGTGGTCGCGTTGTCGCTGTCGGCCTTCCTTCTGAAATGATGGAACTCAGCATCGTGAAAACAGTTTTAGATGGAATCCAAGTCATCGGTTCTCTTGTAGGAACTCGTAAAGACTTGGAAGAAGCCTTCCAATTCGGTGCAGAAGGTTTAGTAGTTCCAGTTGTTCAAAAACGTCCAATAGAAGATGCCGTAGCCATTTTCGACGAAATGGAAAAAGGTCAAATCCAAGGACGTATGGTACTCGATTTCACCCACTAATCTAATAAAAACCTATTTTAAAAGTTGGAATACGCTTCCAACTTTTTTATATTAAATTTTAATATCAAAAATTACTATGTCTTCTTGAAACCTTATTATATCAATATCATTAAATACACTATTTAAATGTTTTCTTGAATATTTTATATCAAATAGTTGCTTTTTATATGAAAACGGTTTATACTTAAACAGTCTTAAAGTTTTCTTAAACGAAAACTAAAACAAAAAAGGAGGAATGACAATAATGAGTATCGGAATCATTATTGCGAGCCACGGCGAATTTGCTGCGGGTATTCATCAGTCAGGATCTATGATCTTTGGTGAACAAGAAAAGGTTCAAGTTGTAACCTTTATGCCAAATGAAGGTCCTGATGATCTATACGCTAAGTTTAATAACGCTGTTGCTGCATTTGACGCAGAAGATGAGGTTCTAGTTTTGGCTGACCTTTGGAGTGGATCTCCATTTAACCAAGCTAGCCGCGTGATGGGAGAAAATCCTGAGCGTAAGTTTGCCATCATCACTGGACTTAATTTACCGATGTTGATTCAAGCCTATACAGAGCGCCTCATGGACGCTGCTGCAGGTGTAGAAAAAGTCGCTGCGAATATTATTAAAGAAGCCAAAGATGGCATTAAAGCTCTTCCAGAAGAGCTAAATCCAGTTGAGGAAGTAGCAAGCGCTGCAGCTGCTCCAGTTGCCCAAGCTGCTATCCCAGAAGGCACTGTTATCGGAGACGGTAAACTCAAAATCAACCTTGCCCGTCTAGACACTCGTTTACTTCACGGTCAGGTTGCAACTGCTTGGACTCCAGATTCAAAAGCAGATCGTATCATCGTTGCTTCAGATAACGTAGCTAAAGACGAATTACGTAAAGAATTGATTAAACAAGCAGCTCCAGGTAAAGTGAAAGCAAACGTTGTTCCTATCCAAAAACTAATCGACGTTGCAAAAGATCCTCGCTTCGGAGAAACACATGCCCTTATCTTGTTTGAAACACCTCAAGATGCCCTTCGTGCTATCGAAGGTGGCGTGCCAATCAAAACTCTTAATGTTGGATCAATGGCTCACTCAACTGGTAAAACAATGGTTAACAACGTTTTGTCTATGGACAAAGAAGACGTTGCTACATTTGAAAAAATGCGTGACCTCGGTGTTGAATTTGATGTACGTAAAGTACCAAACGACACGAAAAAAGATTTGTTTGACTTGATCAACAAAGCAAACGTGCAATAATCGATTTTATGAAAGGATTTTAAAGATGTCTATTATTTCTATGGTTTTAGTAGTCGTTGTAGCCTTCCTAGCAGGTCTTGAAGGTATCCTCGACCAGTTCCAATTCCATCAACCAATCGTAGCTTGTACCCTTATCGGTCTTGTTACTGGTAACCTTGAAGCAGGGATCATCCTTGGTGGTTCTCTTCAAATGATCGCCCTTGGTTGGGCTAACATCGGAGCTGCCGTAGCTCCTGATGCTGCTCTTGCTTCTGTTGCTGCTGCCATTATCATGGTTCTTGGTGGCGACTTTACTAAGACAGGTATCGGTGTTGCCCAAGCGGTGGCTATCCCTCTTGCAGTTGCTGGTCTATTCTTGACTATGATTGTCCGTACACTCTCTGTCGGATTGGTTCACACTGCTGATGCTTCTGCTAAAAAAGGTGACTTCAAAGCAGTTGAACGTGCTCACTTTGTCGCACTTCTTCTTCAAGGTCTTCGTATTGCAGTCCCTGCAGCACTCCTTCTAATGGTACCAACTGAAACCGTACAAAGCATTCTAAATACTATGCCTGATTGGCTTAAAGATGGTATGGCTATCGGTGGTGGCATGGTCGTTGCCGTCGGTTACGCTATGGTTATCAACATGATGGCAACTCGTGAAGTATGGCCATTCTTCGCTATCGGTTTCGTGCTTGCTGCCGTGTCAGATATTACTCTAATCGGATTTGGTGCTATCGGTGTTGCTATCGCTCTTATCTACCTTCACCTTTCTAAAACTGGTGGAAATGGTGGCGGAGGAGCCGCAACTTCTAACGATCCAATCGGCGATATCCTAGAAGACTACTAAGATAAGAAAGGACTGAAAACATCATGACTGAAAAACTTCAATTAACTAAATCAGATCGTAAAAAAGTTTGGTGGCGTTCAACTTTCTTACAAGGTTCTTGGAACTATGAACGTATGCAAAACTTGGGTTGGGCTTACTCATTAATTCCAGCTCTTAAAAAACTCTACACTAAAAAAGAAGATCAAATCGCTGCTCTTGAACGCCATCTTGAGTTCTTCAACACTCACCCATACGTAGCCGCTCCAATCATGGGGGTTACTCTTGCACTTGAAGAAGAACGTGCTAACGGTGTTGAAATTGATGACGCTGCTATCCAAGGGGTTAAAATCGGTATGATGGGACCTCTTGCTGGTATCGGTGACCCAGTATTCTGGTTTACAGTGCGCCCAATCCTTGGATCTCTCGGTGCTTCACTTGCCCTTACTGGCAATATCTTGGGTCCACTCCTCTTCTTTGTTGCATGGAACTTGATTCGTATGTCATTCTTGTGGTATACACAAGAGATTGGATACAAGGCTGGATCAGAAATCACTAAAGATATGTCTGGCGGTATTCTTCAAGACATCACTAAAGGAGCTTCTATCCTTGGTATGTTCATTCTTGCTGTCCTTGTTCAACGTTGGGTAAATATTAAATTTGCTTTCGATGTTGCTAAAGTTCAACTAGATGAAAAAGCTTATATCCATTGGGATAAATTGCCAGAAGGATCTAAAGGTATTCAAGAAGCATTCGCACAAGTAGGACAAGGATTGTCTCAAACACCTGAAAAAGTTACTACTTTCCAACAAAACTTGGATATGTTGATTCCTGGACTATCAGGACTACTCCTTACTTTCCTTTGCATGTACTTGCTTAAGAAAAAAGTATCTCCAATCACTATTATCCTTGCCCTCTTCGCAGTGGGTATTGTGGCACATGTTCTTCACATCATGTAATCAAGCAACTTAAAAGGAATCAGGTTCTAAAATCTGATTCCTTTTTTCTATACTTTTATTCGGCCAAGGCACCCATTGGATCCCATGGTGCGAGTACAATTGGTTCTGCTTCATAGGCAGCTTGTTCTGCTGCTGTCAGCAATTCCTTACGGACAACGATTTGGTAAGTGTATTCGTCCATCCAAGCGTCTGAGGCAACGAAGTAGCCATCTGTACCGACTTTGTCTCCCCAAGAGTTTTCAACCTTCCACTTGGTTGACTTACCATTTTCATCCAAGTCAACACCTGTCAAGACCATAGCGTGGGTCATTAAGCTTTCGCTGTAATCCAAACGTCCAGCCTTGTCTTGAGTGAGTTTAATGTCCATGCTTGATTCAAAGTCATAAACATCTGTCGCAAGGATTCCAGCTTTACGGTTGCTGAGCTGACCGACATCTGAACCAAACCAAACAGGCTCACCTTCTTGCATTTGAGCAATTGCCAACTCTTTCAAGCGCTCCATCGGAACGTTGATGTAGCGAACCGCACGGCTACCAACCACATTTCCTAACATCTCAACTGTGTAAGATTGGCCGTAAGGCTTATCAGCAGTTGGAGCATTGATAACAGAAACATAGTCCTCTAGAGGAAGATTGACATATTTCTTGTAAAACTCTTGTGGTGTAATGCCCTTTTCACTTTGGTAGTTGTTATCCTTATCGCGATAAGCAAAGTCAAATGTACGTGGTGGAAGACCCAATGACATAGCAAGGAAGTTAAAAATTTCTTGCAAGAGGTCTTCTTTCTTAGCTTGAACAGTCGCTTGATCCGCACCAGAAGCAAGCAAGTCACGCAAAATTTGAGCATCTTGACGAAGCAATTTATTAAGGATTGCATTTAGCTCACGGCTGCTGCTAGATGAAACAGACTCAGGGTAAACTGACTTAGGCACGACACCGTATTTCTCAAAGAGGGCAACGACCATATCCCACTGACCACCGTCTTGTTGTGGTGTTTGAAGTAGGAAGCTAACCTTACGGCTCGTCAAGTCTTGGTCTGCAGTCGCAATGACTTGCTCCAAGAACCAGTTTGATTTCTCATACTTGTCCCAGAAGAAGGTGTGGGCCTGTGACAACTCAAAATTTTCCAATTTGTATTGTGAGATGAGCTTGTGGCGGAAAGTGTTGAGAGCCGCAAACATCCAGCAACGACCAGACGCTTTCTGGTTGGTTACCTTGTCCTTGGTCAAATCCAATGAGAAAACAGGTGTGTTGTCTACATGGCTTTGGCGACGTTCTAGAGCTGCAAAAATTCCATTGTGGCTAGCAGCATTTTCAATCGCTTGGTATTTGACATTTGCTTCATAATTGGCAAATAATTTATTAGTAAATGATTCTTGAATCGCGTTCATAGATTCCTCCTTTTATTCTACAGTCTATTATAACTCTTTTCACAAAGTAAGCAACTGAAAAACATAAAAGGCAAGGACATTCTTCCTCACCTTTTTCGAATATAAACCAAATTAAGCAATACTAGCAAGAAGATTTTCCAATTCCTCCTTGGTCAAGCGACGCCATTCTCCTCGTTCTAAGTTCTCATCCAAAACTAGAGTTCCCATAGTCAAACGTTGCAAGTCTACTACTTCCTTGCCACAGTAGGCCACCATACGCTTGACCTGATGAAACTTCCCTTCAGCAATGGTCACACGGATTTGGCTCTGATTCTTTTCTACATCTATAGAAAGAATCTCCAATCTAGCGGGCTGACAGGTAAAGTCTTTGAGCGGAATGCCCTTGGTAAATGTCTCTACGTCTTCTTGGGTCATGATTCCCTTGACCTGAGCCTGATAGGTCTTATCCACATGACGCTTAGGTGAAAGAAGAGCATGGGCAAGCTGGCCGTCATTGGTCAAGAGCAAAAGACCATGCGTATCGATATCCAGACGACCCACTGGAAAAACTTCCTTTGAACGAGCTAAGTCATCCAACAAATCCAACACTGTATTGTGTTTGGGATCATCAGTCGCTGAAATAACACCTTGGGGTTTGTTCATCATGTAGTAGACAAACTCTTCATACTCCAGCACTTGCCCGTCAAAGCGAATCTCATCTCTCTCTTCATCAATCTGCAATTTAGCTGATTTCTCTTTTTTACCATTTACCGTCACGCGCCCAGACTTGAGCAAGTTTTTGACCTCTGTCCGACTTCCTACAGCGCAGGCAACTAAAAATTTATCTAATCTCATAGAACTATTATATCATACTCAAAAGGAGGCTGTCTCAATGACCAACCTCCTTTTCGTTTCATACTCTTCAAAAATCTCTTCAAACCGCGTCAACGTCGACTTGCCGTATAGATGTTACTGACTTCGTCAGTTCTATCTGCAACCTCAAAACAGTATTTTGAGCTGACTTCGTCAGTTCTATCTACAACCTCAAAACAGTGTTTTGAGCTGACTTCGTCAGTTTCATCTACAACCTCAAAACAGTGCTTTGAGCAACCTGCGGCTAGTTTCCTAGTTTGCTCTTTGATTTTCATTGAGTATCAGATTTAGGAAATTAACTTCCTCGTCTCCAAAAAATAGCTAAGACAATCATGGCTCCTAAAATCGCTGGGATAATAGCTGTTCCTGATAACATTGGTCCCCAAGTTCCAAAAAGCAAGTGACCCAGAAAAGCGCCAATCCAACCGAGAAACATTTTCCCAAAGCACCCCATTCGTTCTCCACGATTGGTCAAAGCACCTGCCAAGAATCCCACTAGGAGACCAACAAACATACTTCCTATCATCTTGGCTCCTTAATTTGCCCAATCTCCGTTACGGAAGAGTGGTACACGTGTCCCATCCTCACGGATACCATCGATATCCATTTGACTAGACCCAATCATAAAGTCAACGTGCACATCTGAACGGTTAAGCCCCGCAGCTTCAAGCTCCTCTTCGCTCATCTCCGCTCCACCAACAACGCTGGTCGCATAGGCTGCACCGATAGCCAAGTGGTTTGAAGCATTCTCGTCGAAAAGGGTGTTAAAGAAGGTAATGCCTGACTGAGAAATTGGGCTTGGATCGGGTACCAAGGCACATTCACCCAAGGCACGCGCACCCGCATTTTCAAAGACAAGGTCTTTCATGACTTGATCACCCTTCTCAGCAGTGATATCTACGATTTGTCCATCCTTAAAGGTCACCTTAATGCCTTCAATGATATTTCCGTTGTAGCTAAGCGGTTTTGTAGAAGTGACATAACCATCTGCGCGACGGAAATCAGGCGCTGTGAAGACTTCCTCTGTCGGCATATTTGGCAAGAATCCTTCGCTCTGTGCATTGATAGCACCAGCTGATTCCCAAACGTGGTTCTTTGGCAAACCAAGTGTTAAATCTGTTCCTGGCGCTGTGTAGTGAAGGGCTGAAAATTGCTCCTTATTAAGCATATCGGCCTTGCTCTTCAAGATAGCTGCATGCTCTTCCCAGGCCTTAACAGGATCTGCTTCGTAGACACGGCAAGTTTTGAAGATTTGGTCCCAAAGGAGATCGACTGCTTCTTCATCGCTCGTAGCATTTGGGAAGACTTTCTTAGCCCACTCAAGTCCTGCTGCAGCTGCTACAGTCCAGCTAACTTTGTTAGATTGAGTTGCGATACGCATAGGCTTCATGGCAAGTCCCATAGCTTTGGCAGAAGCTGATAGCTTGTCAGCCTCCACTCCGTTCAAGGCTCCTGGATCAGATGAACGAACTCCAAGGCAGCTAGCCTTGTTCTCCAAGAGATAGTTCATCTCAGCAATCTTGTATTCTGGTACATTATCCAGACGCTCCATCGGCGCATGGAGGAATTTCTCACGGTCAATCACATCATCTGTCCACTGAACAATAACCTCATGCGCACCCAAGGCATAAGCTTCTTTGACGATTAAGTGAGCCAACTCACGTTGCTCCACATCGATAGAGAGAGCCAAAGTGTGACCAGGTTGCACATTGATTCCGTTCGCAACCAACAATTTCGCATATTTTTCTAGATTTTCTTTAAAATTTGGTAAAACCATGTTGTTTTCTCTTTTCTATTTTTATTTTTCTTTCAAAGCAGAGAATAATCCTGCTAAAGCAATGGCACTCGACAAGAGTGCTGTTGATAGAAGAATTGTTTGATCAGCAAGTTCTAATTGATATTCAAATACCTTCTCAGCCGGCTTATCTTCCGCAAAAATTCTTAGTTTCATCCTGAACTCCTTAAAATAGATTAAAACAAATCACTATGACTTCCTGTCCTCAGCAAATTTAAAATCAATTCTTCCTTGTCTACTTTATAAACCAAAAGCCAATCTGGCTGGATATGGCATTCACGAACTCCTTGAAAATGCTTGGATGCCGTTAATTGATGATCACGATATCTAGCAGGAAGTTCTTTTTCTTGAACAAGAAAATTTAAAACTTCTTCTAATAATTCTGCCTTTAAACCACGCTTCATAGCCAACTTAAAATCTTTTTTAAACTGTTTATGGTAACGAATCTTAAGCACGTAAGTCCTCCATCAAGTCTGAGACTGATTCAAAAGACTGGCTCATATTACGATTTTGGTCTAAATCCGTTAACACTTGGAGCAACTTCCGATTTTCGTCTAGCCTAACATCAAAAGGTAATCCCTGATATTGAATAGCCTGACGAAGGAAAATATTAATAGCCGTTGTCATATCCATTCCCAGGTTATTAAACACCTGTTGGGCCTGCTCCTTAACCTCACTATCCAGACGGATGCTCATACTCGTCTTTGACATACTCTCACCCTCTTTCTATAGACTATTTTAACAAAAAAGAAGGCTAATGTAAATCTATTAGATATACAATGGCCTCTTTGAATAGATGATTATAGTTGTTCTGATGTCTTATTTTCTATAAAATGATTTACCCTAGTCAAAATCTCTTTTTCCAGTTCTGTTATTTGTTTCGGACCCCAACCAGAATCTTTTTTAGAAGTTATCTTTGCCATCATCTGTAATTTTAAACTTTGACGATGGAATATATCTTCTTTTTCCCATTGTTTTAATTTAGCTTCTGGATAGGAGTTGCCAAACCTGGAGTTCTGACTATCGGTAATAATACAAAGGTTGCCAAAGGAATGTAAAAACTCCGCAGGTAATTGGCTCTCTCCATCATGTCCATTTGGATTCTGAGGATACCAATGCTCTATGGAGCGACGATATGCAAATTTGAAATGATCAAAATTAATATCCTTGTACTCTTTCTCTAATTCGGCACGATTTTTCCATAAAACATAATCTACAAAGTTAAAAGCGTAAACAGGAATTGCTCCATATTTTTTGATACTTTTATCTTCAGTAAACAATCTTTCCTCAGCATATCTCACTGCCATTTTTTCAAGAAAATCCTTAAACTGACTAGCAAATTCTGTTTGATTTAACTCTTCAATATGGTTAAACAAGAATTGCAAGATTTCATATAACCAACGACTATCACGATTAGCAGTAAAGGTCACAGCAAACATAGATTGAAGGAGGATAATGTTTTTGTTTAAATTGTCAAAAGTATTTTTTTGAAAGTTAATTCGAATTTCATTTCGTTTATATGTCTCATACTTACCTCGTTTGATTTGCCATTCGGTTTCATTTTCTAATTGGACATTTTTTACGATAAGCGTATCAAATATATGCTTCATAGTCAGAAGTAGTTGCCCAAATTGTTGGACCCATTCTCTATCTCGTCGTTCAATTTCAAAAATTTTCAATAATTTTTTATCATCAAATGTAGTTTCATCATTTCCTTCCATGATGAAAAAAACTTGAAGTAAAAATGTTGGAAAATCAATTACAGTCGTATAATTTGAAATATCTGCTCCATTATTTACTAAACTACTACTTTCATATTTTGTCTGAGTAATTGCATCTAGTAAACTTCGTTGCTCAATTTTTTTTACTCTTATTTTCTCAAATACACTTTCCAATTTGAAGTTAGTAAATTCTTTACCAAAAATTTTCTCCCCCTCTTCATCAGTATTGTTTGGTCTACTTCGGATTTGAAAAGTTTTTATTACCGGCTTATCAAACTCTGCACAGGCATCCCAAATTCTTGCAAACTTTTGCGCCATTTCTTGATTTGTACCGAACTTAGCCATCATTCGCGCCTTAAGAATCTCATGAGCCTCTAGCTGTTCTCCTCGAGAATTGAAACGTTCGAAATAAAGATTCAAATCTAAATCCTCA
>ERZ1023464.38-NODE-38-length-25789-cov-909.153416_pt1 | contig 25789 bp, 18 predicted proteins | sample MGYA00380529_ERZ1023464 | MGnify/ENA primary metagenome ERZ1023464 (study PRJEB33173, sample SAMEA4830324) | metagenome | study: EMG produced TPA metagenomics assembly of the PRJEB25223 data set... | reverse complement strand
TACCTGCCTGTCACGCAGGGGGTCGCGGGTTCGAGTCCCGTCCATTCCGCCAATTAAGATAAATAAAGATAGCACCTAAGGGTGCTTTTTTTGTATCTGAAATTTATTCATCCTTGACAAAAATAAAGTAAACTTTTAAGATTTGAAGAACTAGGGAGCGGTTACTCCCTAGTATGTTGTCTTATTAGTAAGCGGTCTGGCTCACTAATAATAAAACGACAACAAGGATAATGAGTTTAATCATTTTTCTTATCCTCTTCAAACGTTGCGAAAAAGCGCAACACTCGCTTTCAAGCTGAATCCTTGAAAGCGAGATTATTATAACGTTAAGTTATAGATAAATAAACAGTATTTAGAAAGCCATAGGATTGTATCCTGTGGCTTTTTCTTTTCTTTATGAAATCATTTTTTACCAATCCTTTAACTTCCGATATAATAGCCGCCATTTTTGACAAAATAAGAGATTTTTTATGGCAACTCCAGTCGTCGCCCTTGTTGGTCGCCCGAATGTGGGAAAATCCACATTATTTAATCGCCTTACTCGTACAAGAGATGCGTTAGTCGCTGATTTTCCAGGTTTAACTCGTGATAGAAAATATGGTCACGCACATATTGCTGGCTATGATTTTATTGTTATTGATACTGGCGGTATTGATGGAACGGAAGAGGGCGTAGAAGAAAAAATGGCGGAGCAATCTTTGCTTGCTATTGATGAAGCGGATATTGTTCTTTTCCTTGTGGATGCTAGAGCAGGTTTAACGGCAGCAGATATTGGTATTGCGAATTATTTACGCCAACGTCAAAACAAAACGACGATTGTGGTGGCAAATAAAACCGATGGTATTGATGCGGATTCTCATTGTGCTGAATTTTATCAGTTAGGTTTAGGGGAAATTGAGCAAATTGCAGCCTCACAAGGTCGTGGAGTTACTCAATTAATGGAACAAGTACTTGCGCCTTTTGCGGAAAAAATGGAAAACGCCGATGAAAATGACCGCACTTCTGAGGAAGAACAAGACGAATGGGAACAAGAATTCGATTTTGATTCAGAAGAAGATACGGCATTAATTGATGATGCGTTAGACGAAGAACTTGAAGAAGAACAAGATAAAAATATTAAGATTGCCATTGTTGGTCGTCCAAATGTGGGTAAATCTACTTTAACCAATCGTATTTTAGGCGAAGATCGTGTCGTGGTTTTTGATATGCCTGGTACGACACGCGATAGTATTTATATTCCAATGGAGCGTGATGGACAGCAATATACCTTGATTGATACGGCTGGTGTGCGTAAACGCGGTAAGGTGCATTTGGCAGTGGAAAAATTCTCTGTGATTAAAACCTTACAAGCGATCCAAGATGCTAATGTTGTGTTATTGACTATTGACGCGAGAGAGAACATTTCTGATCAGGATTTATCTCTGCTCGGCTTTATTTTAAATGCAGGGCGTTCTTTGGTGATCGTCGTGAATAAATGGGATGGTTTAGATCAAGATGTGAAAGATCGTGTGAAATCTGAGCTTGATCGTCGTTTAGATTTTATTGATTTTGCGCGCGTGCATTTTATTTCAGCCTTGCACGGAAGTGGTGTGGGTAATCTTTTTGATTCGATTAAAGAAGCCTATGCTTGTGCCACTCAAAAAATGACGACCTCGCTTTTAACTCGTATTTTACAAATGGCAACGGATGAGCACCAACCGCCGATGATTGGCGGTCGTCGCATTAAATTAAAATATGCTCACCCAGGTGGTTACAATCCGCCGATTATAGTAGTTCACGGTAACCAAATGGATAAATTACCAGATTCTTATAAACGTTATTTATCTAATTATTATCGTAAGAGCTTAAAAATTATTGGTTCACCCATTCGTCTTCTTTTCCAAGAAGGAGCTAATCCATTTGCAGGACGCAAAAATAAACTCACTCCGAACCAATTGCGTAAACGTAAACGTTTGATGAAATTTATTAAGAAAGCAAAACGTTAAACGCAAGATAAATAAAACTTAGCAAGATTTAACCGCACTTTTAAAACTCTTTTTGGAGAACTAAAGTGCGGTTATTTTTTTATTTGTTTTGTAGAAGAAAGGTATGGCGATATTTTAAGTGCGTTGTAATAAAAATGATGAGACCGATTAAACCTAATGCTGCGCCAGTATAACCAATTTCATTTAATCCTAAATAGGTTGTCGCAAGGTTTCCAAATAATGCGCCTGCGCCAATTCCTGCATTGAAAATTCCCGAGTAAATAGCTGTGGCAACATCGGTTGCATCTGGCGCAAGTTTTAGTACGCGCATTTGTAGAGATAGTCCGATACAAGAAATGCCAATCCCCCAAATAAACACAAGACTGAACATTGCTATTATTGTTTCGGTCGAAAAGAGGAGTAGTAAGAGGGAGAACATCAATAAACTCATCGAAACAACAATAAATTTTGTGGGCGCAAGTCGGTATAATCTGTTAAATAATAGACTTGCGGCAATACCTGAGAAACCAAAAACTAATAATACAGCCGTGGCAAAATTTGGATCCAAGTGCCCGACATCAATCATAAATGGTTCGATATAAGTATAAGCAGTAAAGTGTGCAGAAATGACGATTGCCGTTGTTACATAAAGCCAAAGTAATAATGGACGTTTAGCAAGCAAGGGTAAACTTGCAATAGAGCCAGCATTTTTACTGGGTAAATTTGGCAATAATCGAATAATTAAAAACATGATGGATAATGCCAGTACGGCAATAATGCCAAAAGTGACTCGCCAACCGACGAGCTGTCCGACGATTCTCCCAATCGGTAAGCCTAAGATGGTGGCAAGTGCGGTGCCAATAGCAAGCATTCCTAATGCTTGAGTTTTCTTGTGTTTAGGTGAGATGCGCATCACAAGCGAGGCAGTAATTGACCAAAACACCGAATGTGCTAATGCAATACACATTCGAGCGAGAAGTAATATCCAGAAATTCCATGCAATGACCGATAAAATATGCCCAACAATAAATATAATGAAAAGCTTAATAAGCAGACTTTTACGTTCCATATTGCCAGTGGCAAGCATCGCAGGCAGAGACATCATTAGCACCGTCCAAGCATAAACTGTCATCATTAAACCAGTATCAGCAGTTTGCATATCAAAACTTTGTGCAATATCGCTTAACATTGCAACGGGTACAAATTCTGTAGTATTAAAAATAAATCCTGCGCAAGCCATAATAAGCACGCGCCATGATTGGATTTTTTCAGCTTTTAAATATAACGGCATTAACGTAACTTTTCTTTAATCGCATCAATTAATTGATGGCGGAATTTCTTCGTAAAATTAATTTTGTATTGTGGAGAATTGCAGTTACCAAAAAAATTGATTGGTAGTGTCAAATTTTGATAGCGTTGATCCGTAGAATTTAAATTAATATCCACATTGCATTCCATTCGATTTAAATCAATGATGCCTTTTCCTTGCCCCAAAAGTGCGGGCATTTTTAATTCGATTTTTTCAGCAATGAGTTGATTTTGTTGGAGAAATAATTGTAAGTAAAATTGTTCAAAGCGAGTGTTTAATTCTTTGTTTTGTAACAAATCATTGTTGTAATTAATCGGGAAATATTGCGCTACCATATCCAATAGATTCACACCAAGAATTTCGCCATTTTGCGCTAAAAAATTTAATTTTCCTTGAATAAGTGCGGAAGATGAAAAGCTGAAATCAAGATCAAAATCTGCGTGTCCACTTAACATTTCTGGCAAATTTAATAGTGCGAATAAGCGTTGAACAGGGAAATATTTACCCGAAAAATTTACCGCACTTTGGTTGCCAATTTGTTGATATTTCAATACAGCTAAACAATCGTTATCGCATTGTGGTTTTATATAAGTCACTATTTGTTGGTGGGCTGTGTGAGTTTCGATATAACCGATAGGCTGATTATTTAGGCTTGCATCTACAAATTGAAGTGGGGCTGATTCTGATGTTGAGAAGTCTAAATTCGCTTTATGGAAAGAAAAATGGAAAGTTTTTGTTTTTCCATAAATAGGTTTATTAAATTCAATGCGAATATGGTTTTCGCCATTTAATATTACTTTTTTTGATAAAAGCTGTTTTAATGAAAAAGGCGAAATCTCTATCGATACATTGGCAGGATTTTGTGTGTTTTGAGTTAATTTGAGCTGTTGAATATTCAGTGAATGAAGTGCTGCGTTTCCATACAAAAGAGGCAAAAAACTAAATTTAGCTTCAATTTTTTGAGCTGAAAATTGCGTAGTTTTTAGATTTTCAAGGGAAAGTGCGGGAGAAAATAATGATAGATTGATTGACTGAACGGCAATGTTTTGTTGTGCCAGTTGTTCATTAATAGCACTTTGCACGCGGTAAAGTTGAATATATAAAAAAGAAAAGATCGCCAAAGCGACGATCCCTACGATAAGTGCGAACTTTTTCATCGATTATTCCTTGTCTTCGTCAATACGACTGGCTACTGCACTTTGTTGATTTTTATATTTTGCATCTTTGCGGCTACTGTATGGTCGTTTTGCTTCGCCACTTAATACTTCAAAACTTAACGCACCAATTACCATATTTGGGCGTAATGCTAATGGTAATTTCCCTGAATTATAAAATTCCAGCACGATTTTTCCTTCCCAACCTGGGTCAATGCGGTGTGCGGTGACGTGTACCATTAAGCCTAAACGGGCTAAAGAAGAACGGCCATCTAACCAACCGATAATATTGGCTGGCAATTTCACGGATTCAAGCGTGGTTGCTAAGGCTAAAGTACCAGGATGTAAGAAAAATGCTTCCCCCTCTGGAATAAGAATTTCATCGCTCATTACCGATTCAAGCTGGGCGGATACTTCTTCTTTCGGGCCGCTTAGATCAATGAAAGGCGCGGAGTGTTCACGAAATACGCGGAAAGAATTACCCAAGCGAACATCAATTGTCGCACCGTTGATCTTGTCATTATTTGGACGTGGTGTTAAAGAAATAATGCCATCATCAAGATAGCGTTCAATATCAGTATCGCAAAGACGCATAAGATTTCCTATTTTTGATTCAATAAATGAAGAATTTGAGCTTTTAACATATTGATTGCAATACGGTTTTTACCGCCGCGAGGAATGACAATATCCGCATATTGTTTAGATGGCTCAATAAATTGTAAGAACATTGGACGTACAGTTGCACGATATTGATCAATCACTGATTGTAGAGAGCGACCACGTTCTTCCATATCGCGTTGTAAACGGCGGATGAAACAAATATCAAGTGGTGTGTCTACGAATACAGAAATATCGGCTAATTGGCGTACTCTTTCGTCTGTGAGCAATAAAATCCCTTCTAAAATTACGATTCGTTTTGGTGTGAAATGCGTTGTTTCGTTGGTGCGAGTATGTTCTACATAGCTATAAACAGGCACATCTACTGCACTGCCATTTTTTAGATTTTTTAAATGTTGGATAAGTAAATCGCGATCCATAGAGCTTGGATGATCGTAATTCGTTTTTACGCGCTCAGTCATTTCTAAATGGCTTTGATCTTTATAGTAACTGTCTTCAGTAATAATACCAATTTCTTGGCAGCCTAATTCATTACAGAGCTCTTTGTGAACAGTGGAAGAGATAGAACTTTTGCCTGATGCAGATGCACCTGTGATGGCGATAATGATACAAGAGGGATTTGACATAATCGTGTTTCGATGTAAGGAAAATTCTTGTAATTATAAAGAAAAGTGCGGTGAATTTCACGTTTATTTTTTCACTTGAATTTTAAAAACTGTGAACTTCATCACGGTATTATTTCTATTTTTTAAGTAGGATTTGAGCATTTTATCCAATAAGGAGTATGTATTATGAAATTCAACAAAATTTCTCTTTCTGTTTCTGCCGCACTTTTAGCTGCTGGCTTGGCTATTTCTGGTTCTGCTAATGCTAAAGGTCGTTTAGTTGTATATTGTAGTGCAACCAATATTTTGTGCGAAACCACCACGAAAGCATTTGGCGAAAAATATGATGTGAAAACATCCTTTATTCGCAATGGTTCAGGCAGTACTTTTGCTAAAGTTGAAGCTGAAAAAAATAATCCTCAAGCGGATGTTTGGTTCGGCGGTACTTTTGATCCTCAAGCTCAAGCGGCTGAATTAGGGTTAATTGAGCCTTATAAATCCAAACATATTGATGAAATTGTAGAACGTTTCCGTGATCCAGCGAAAACGAAAGGCCATTATGTTTCCTCAATTTATATGGGGATCTTAGGTTTTGGTGTGAATACTGAACGTTTGGCAAAATTAGGCATTAAAGAAGTGCCAAAATGCTGGAAAGACTTAACCGATCCACGCTTAAAAGGCGAAGTTCAAATTGCAGACCCTCAAAGTGCGGGCACTGCTTACACTGCATTGGCAACTTTCGTTCAATTATGGGGCGAAAAAGAGGCATTCGATTTCCTAAAAGCGTTACATCCTAATGTTTCTCAATATACCAAATCTGGTATCACGCCATCACGTAACTCTGCGCGTGGCGAAGCGACAATTGGGGTAGGTTTCTTACACGATTATGCTTTAGAAAAACGCAATGGTGCACCGTTAGAATTAGTAGTGCCGTGCGAAGGAACGGGCTATGAATTAGGTGGCGTGAGTATCTTAAAAGGTGCACGTAATATTGATAATGCAAAATTATTCGTCGATTGGGCTTTATCAAAAGAAGGTCAAGAATTAGCTTGGAAACAAGGGGATTCTTTACAAATCTTAACTAACACGACCGCAGAACAATCGCCAACTGCATTTGATCCAAATAAACTCAAATTGATCAATTATGACTTTGAAAAATACGGTGCAACAGAACAACGTAAAGCCTTAATTGAAAAATGGGTTCAAGAAGTTAAATTGGCGAAATAGTTTTCGTGACAATCATAGCCGTGAGTAAGACCCACGGCTAATTATCGTAATAGTAGTTCCTCTTTGGGGAACAGCTTTTTACTCCCCAATAGGGGGGGACTGTAATTATCCTAGGGTATATTTACCCTAGGCGGAAGTCAGGTTTTCTTTACTGCGAGGTTGTATGAACGCAAAAAAACTTTCCATAATGCATTCTGCTTATTTTTGGATTATTTTATCCTTGTTGGCGTTTGCGCTTCTGCCTTCCAATGCTCTTGATTACGGTTTGTTTGAAAGTACTTCAGATGAATATTTAGAGGCAATGGGCTGGGCTTCTTTCAATTTAACTTGGGCTTGGTTCCTGCCTGTAATTGTGTATGGTGCTTTGCCGTTATTGAGATTGCCACAGCAAACCCAAGCAAAAACAGAGCTATTTTTGACCGCACTTTCTGTACTGTTTATGTTTATCAGTGCGACGGTGTACAAAATTAGTATGGGTTATTCTGTGATTGTGTTACTTGTGGGATATACCGCATTAGCAACACTTTCATTGGCAAAACTTAAAGTAATGCAAGGGGATAAGTTTATTATCGCTTCTTTACTTTGCATTATTTTGTTGATTTTCTTCTTTATCGTTTATCCAACATTGGCGATTTTCGTTTCAATGTTTTATGACGGCGATACCTTTGCGCCACAACAAGTGATGCGAATTTTAACGCAGAGCTATATTGTTCGAGTAATTACCAATTCGCTTTTCTTATCGGGCTTTGTGGGCATCGTTTCTACTGTATTTGGTTTAGCCTTTGCACTTTATACTACGCGTATCGCGCGTAGAACGGCATTTATCGGAAAAATTTTCTCTATTTTGCCAATTGTGACGCCCCCATTTGTTGTAGGACTTGGGGTTACTTTAATGCTCGGACGTTCTGGTTATGTAACAGAATTTTTAAGTGAATATTTTGGTTTTTCTAGTCATAATTGGCTTTATGGTTTTAATGGAATTGCGATTGCTCAAATTCTCGCATTTGCCCCTATTTCTTTTATGATTTTAGATGGTGCATTGAAATCGGTACACCCGTCTATTGAAGAAGCGTCTTATACGTTGCGGGCTAATCGTTATCAAACGTTCTATCAGATTATTTTTCCGTTACTGCGTCCAGCATTAGCAAATTCTTTCTTAATTGTATTCATTCAATCATTGGCGGACTTTAGTAATCCGTTAGTGTTGGGTGGAAGTTTTGATGTAATTGCCACACAAATTTATTTCTATATTGCGGGTTCACAACTTGATTATGCTTCAGCCAGTACTTTGGGGTCGATGTTGCTAATTTTCTCGTTGGCGATTTTTATCATTCAATATCTTTGGATTGGTAACCGCTCTTATGTCACTGTTTCGGGGAAATCTTATCGTGGTGATGTGCAAGAGCTGCCAAATGGCTTGAAATATACCATCATTGGCATGCTTGGCTTCTGGGTAATCTTTAACATGGCACTTTACGGTAGTATTTTCTACGGAAGTTTCACTGTAAACTGGGGCGTAAATTACACGTTAACCTTGAAAAACTATGCCATGTTATTCGGGCAAGGATTGAGCGATGGAGCGTGGCCGTCACTGATCAATACCTTAATTTATGCAGGTATTGCCGCACCATTGACCGCATTCTTTGGATTATTGATTGCGTACATTGTGGTGCGTAAAGATTTCCAAGGTAAAAAATCCCTTGAGTTCTTAACCATGCTTTGTTTTGCTGTGCCGGGTACTGTGGCGGGGGTCTCTTACATTTTAGCCTTCAACAATGCACCACTTTATATTACGGGTACGGGCATTATCGTGATTATTTCAATGGTTATGCGTGACTTACCAATTGGTATGCGAGCAGCGATTGCAGGGTTAGGACAGCTTGATAAATCCCTTGATGAAGCATCGCTTTCTTTAAAAGGGAGTTCGTGGAAAACATTGTGCTTTATCGTATTGCCATTATTAAAACCTGCGTTGCTTTCTGCTTTAGTGACTAGTTTCGTTCGTGCAATGACGACGGTAAGTGCGATTATATTCTTAGTGACAGCAGACACTCGCGTTGCTACCGCATATATTTTAAATCGTGTGGAAGACGGAGAATACGGCATTGCGATTGCATACGGTTCTATTTTAATTGTTGTGATGATGGCAATTATTTTGTTTTTCGACTGGATTGTAGGCGATACGCGTATTTCCCGTTCTAAAGCGAAAAAAATGAATTAACTCGTTAAGTTGTAGGTAAAAATTATGAGTAATAATGATTTCTTAGTATTAAAAAATATCACAAAAGCATTTGGTAAAGCGGTCGTCATTGATAATTTAGATTTAACGATCAAACGTGGCACGATGGTAACATTGTTAGGGCCGTCAGGTTGCGGCAAAACAACGGTATTGCGTTTGGTTGCAGGGTTAGAAAATCCAACATCAGGTCAAATTTTTATTGATGGCGAAGATGTAACAAAATCCTCTATTCAGAATCGAGATATTTGTATTGTCTTCCAATCTTACGCGCTTTTCCCGCATATGAGCATTGGCGATAACGTGGGCTACGGCTTAAAAATGCAGGGCATTAGCAAAGAAGAACGTGCTCAACGTGTAAAAGAGGCTTTAGAGTTGGTGGATTTAGCGGGCTTTGAAGATCGTTTCGTGGATCAAATTTCGGGTGGGCAACAACAACGTGTCGCATTGGCTCGTGCTTTGGTATTGAAACCAAAAGTCCTATTGTTTGATGAACCATTAAGTAATTTAGATGCAAACTTACGCCGTTCAATGCGTGAAAAAATCCGTGAATTACAACAACGTTTAGGCATTACCTCGCTTTATGTGACACACGATCAAACAGAGGCATTTGCGGTATCTGATGAAGTGATTGTGATGCATAAAGGTAAAATTATGCAAAAAGCACCAGCGAAAGAGCTTTATTTACGACCAAATTCTTTGTTCTTAGCAAACTTTATGGGCGAATCCAGTATTTTCGATGGAAAATTAGAAAATGGCGTGGCGGATATTAATGGTTACTCTGTGCCTTTAAAAGATGCTGCACAGTTTAATTTACCCGATGGCGAATGTTTAGTGGGTATTCGCCCTGAAGCGATTTATCTTGCTGCAGAGGGCAATGATGCACAACGTTGCGAGATTAAAAGTGCGGTTTATATGGGCAACCATTGGGAAGTGGTTGCAAACTGGGCGGGCAAAGATTTATTGGTGAATTGTAAACCAGAGGATTTTAATGCCAATTTAAAACAAGCTTATGTAAATTTATCTGATCACGGTATTTTCTTATTGAAGAAAGAGTAATCCAAGTATAAAAAAGTGCGGTAAAATTTCACCGCACTTTTGTGATTAAAATTGAGGGGAAGGCTTTTCCCTTTTCTTATTTCTGTTACTAAATCGCCCAACCGCCTGCATAGAATGCAACAAGTACGATTGCAATAATCACAGTACCTACATTTAAGCGTTTAATATCGCCACTCACTATTCTTCCAATTACTAATGCCGCAAAACCTAACATAATGCCTGTTACGATGTTAGCGGTAAGTACGATAAACACTGCGCAGATTAATCCGCTCATTGTGCCAACGAAATCATCGAAATCTAATTTGCTTACATTGCTTAACATTAATAAACCAACATACATTAATGCTGGAGCAGTTGCGTAGCCTGGTACTAAGAAAGCTAATGGTTGGAAGAAAAGCATTAATAGGAATAACACACCAACAACGATAGCAGTAATACCTGTTTTACCGCCAGCAGCTGTCCCTGCTGCTGACTCAATATAAACGGCAGCTGGTGCTGTACCGAATAAGCCTGAGAATAAGCTACTGATTGAATCTGAAGTTAAGGCTTTACCGCCATTGATAATTTGACCATCTTTATCAAGCAAGTCTGCTTGACCTGCAACTGCGCGAATTGTACCCGTTGCATCAAATACGGCAGTCATCACCAAAGCAAATACCACAGGCAAGATTGCGGGTTGTAGTGCGCCCATAAAGTCTAATTGTAAGAAGAGAGAATTTTCACCAAAGGTTGGCATTTTGAAAATCTCTCCGCCAAATTTTACAGTTGGATCAAAAATTAAACCTACGATAGTAATAGCGATAATTACCCATAAAATGCCGCCTTTAATTTTCATTTTTTCAAGGCCAATAATTAACGCTAAACCAATTAAGGACATCATGACTGGGAATGAAGTGAAATCGCCTAATTTTACTGGTAAGCCAGCTTGGTTGCTGACGACTAAACCAACACCGTTTGCGGCAATTAAAAGTAAAAAGAGTCCGATACCAATGCCTGCTCCATGAGCGATACTGGATGGTAAATTACGCAAGATCCATGCACGGATACCTGTGGTAGAAATTAAGGTAAACACAACCCCCATTAAGAATACTGCGCCTAGCGCAACGGGAATGGCGACCTTTTGACCAATCACTAAGCTAAATGCTGTAAAAGCAGTAAGAGAAATTGCACAACCAATTGCCATTGGTGCATTTGCCCATAAGCCGATTAAGATAGAGCCTAATCCTGCAACTAAACAGGTGGCAATAAAGACAGATTCCGCAGGAAAACCTGCAGCACCCAGCATATTGGGTACCACGATGACAGAATAAACCATTGCTAAGAAAGTGGTTAAACCCGCGATAATTTCTTGACGAACAGTTGAACCACGTTGTTTGAGCTCAAATGTTTTTTCTAAAGTTGGCATAGTGTTCCTTGAAGTTAAGTAAAAAATTGGAAGTAATAAGGTGCGCTATTTTACATCATAAAAACGATAAGTAAACGTTTGCGTGAGTTTTATTTAGGATAAAGTGCGGTCAAAATTCTGAATAGTTATGAAATAATCTATTTGCTGATTTTCTCTACAAATGAGACTGCGAGTCAGCAGAAAAACTGCTATACTTGTTGCGTTTTTTAACTTGATAAAATGAAGGAAACAAAATGGCTGATTTTAATCAAATTTTAACGCCAGGCGATGTAGATGCTGGCATTATCAATGTAGTAAATGAAATTCCCGAAGGTAGCTGTCATAAAATCGAATGGAACCGTAAAGTTGCGGCATTCCAATTAGATCGTGTTGAGCCAGCAATTTTTGCAAAACCAACTAACTATGGTTTCATTCCACAAACTTTAGATGAAGATGGCGATGAGTTAGATGTGTTATTAATCACTCGCCAACCATTAGCAACAGGTGTATTCCTTGAGGCTAAAGTAATTGGTGTCATGAAATTTGTTGATGATGGCGAAGTGGATGATAAAATCGTTTGTGTTCCTGCAGATGATCGTGATACAGGAAATGCCTACAATTCATTAGCAGATTTACCGGCAAACTTAATTAAACAAATTGAGTTCCATTTCAATAACTATAAAGCGCTTAAGAAACCTGGCTCAACGAAAGTAACGCATTGGGGTGATGTAGAAGAAGCGAAAGAAGTGATTCGTGAGTCTATTAAACGTTGGAATGAGCGTTAATTAATAAACACATTTGATTGTAAAAGTCCCTGATTCTTTGAGTCGGGGATTTTTTATAGTAAATTTCAGAGATTTAGATAATAAAAAAACACCTTTCGGTGCTTACTTTATTTTTAAGTGGTGGGTCGTGAAGGATTCGAACCTTCGACCAACGGATTAAAAGTCCGCTGCTCTACCGACTGAGCTAACGACCCAATTAGATGATTTTAAAGTAAATTTTAAAATCTTTGGATTGGTATTTTAAATGGTGCCCGAAGCCAGACTTGAACTGGCACGCCTCGAAAGGCGAGGGATTTTAAATCCCTTGTGTCTACCGATTCCACCACTCGGGCAAATTGGAGCGGGAAACGAGGCTCGAACTCGCGACCCCGACCTTGGCAAGGTCGTGCTCTACCAACTGAGCTATTCCCGCATTTATCACTAATCAGCACTGCTGCGTGACAACGGGGCGTATTTTACGGATTTATATATTGCTGTCAAACGAAAAAAATAAAAAATATTTTATTTGATTAAAAATAACTCAAATATAGATGGTTATCATAAAAAATAACTGTGTTTTATTTAAATTTATAATTGAATATTATCTAGCAAGCTTCCTTTTGCTACTTGTAAATATTGGATCATTGACCATATAGTTAAAATAGCGGCGATATAAAGTAAGATAATTGCTGCTATTTCCATATAGTTGTTATAACGCCATAATAATCCGCCCAGTGCTAACATTTGTGCTGTGGTTTTCCATTTTCCCCACCAAGAGACTGCGACTTTGCTACGTTCCCCAAGCTCTGCCATCCATTCACGTAATGCGGAGATGATAATTTCACGAGAAATCATAATAATGGCAGGAATGGTTATCCAAAATGTATGTTGATGTTCGACAATTAAAACTAGTGCAACCACTACCATTACTTTATCAGCAACAGGATCAAGAAATGCGCCAAAGCGCGTGGTCTGTTTCCATTTACGAGCTAGATAGCCATCTAGCCAGTCAGTGACACCTGCAATAAAAAAAATGAGCGTTGTGATGAAAGGAGATGATTCAATGGGTAAATAAAATGCAATCACGAAAAAAGGAATCAAAATGACTCGAAAGATCGTTAGGAAAATAGGAATATTAAATTTCATAGAAATGAACCGCTCTTGGTGTTAGAGATATGCCTATTCTAAAGTATCTAAGAATATAAAAAAAGCCACATTATGTGGCTTTCTTGTAAATAATTACGGATTAAAGTTTATCAGCGTTTTGTTTTAAGTATTTTGCAACACCTTCAGGGTTATCTTTCATCCCTTCTTTACCTTTTTCCCATTGAGCAGGGCAAACTTCACCGTGATCTTCATGGAATTGTAATGCATCAACCATACGTAACATTTCATCGATATTACGACCTAATGGAAGATCGTTTACTACTTGGTGACGAACAACGCCATTTTTGTCGATTAAAAATGAAGCGCGTAATGCAACGCCTGCTTCTGGATGTTCAATACCGTATGCTTGAGCAATTTCGTGTTTTACGTCTGCCGCTAATGCATATTTAACTTGACCGATACCACCATTTTCAGTTGGGGTGTTACGCCATGCATTGTGAGTGAATTGAGAGTCGATAGAAACACCAACTACTTCTACGCCACGTTTTTTGAATTCTTCATAACGGTGGTCAAATGCGATTAACTCAGAAGGGCAAACAAAGGTAAAGTCTAATGGGTAGAAAAAGATTACTGCAGCTTTTCCAGCAATGTGTTTTTTAAAGTTGAAGTTATCAACGATTTCGCCATTGCCTAATACAGCAGATGAAGTAAAATCTGGTGCTTGACGGGTTACTAATACCATAGTCATAATTCCTATATAAAGTTAAGTTAAAGTTTTGCCACACAAAATAGCGGCGCGATTCTATTTGAAATGCCGACATTTTATACTCGATTTTATTTATTAAAGCAATTAATCTTATCTAAAATAAGGTGGAAATATGCAACAACACAATCTCTCAACAACATTTGTCCATGCTGGGCGTAAAAAACGTTTTTCACAAGGATCGGTAAACCCTGTTTTACAGAGAGCTTCTTCATTACTATTTGACAGTATTGAAGATAAAAAACACGCTACTCGACGTAGAGCAAAAGGCGAATTATTTTATGGCAGAAGAGGGACGCTAACACATTTTGCTTTACAAGATTTAATGTGCGAAATGGAGGGGGGGGCAGGTTGTTATCTTTATCCTTGTGGTACAGCAGCAGTAACTAATTCGATTCTTTCTTTTGTTAAAACTGGCGACCATGTGTTAATGAGTGGTGCAGCTTACGAGCCAACCCAATATTTCTGTAATATTGTGCTGAAAAAAATGCAGATCGATATAACTTATTACGATCCTCTTATTGGTGCAGATATTGCAACGCTTATTCAACCGAATACAAAAGTACTTTTCTTAGAAGCACCGAGTTCTATTACAATGGAAATTCCCGATATTCCGACTATTGTGAAGGCTGCAAGAAAGGTGAACCCTAATATTGTGATTATGATTGATAATACTTGGTCGGCTGGTGTTCTATTTAAAGCGTTAGAGCATGATATTGATATTTCTATTCAGGCGGGTACGAAATATTTAGTGGGTCATTCAGATATTATGATTGGTACTGCTGTTGCGAATGCGCGAACTTGGGATCAACTTAGAGAACATTCCTATTTAATGGGGCAAATGGTTGATGCAGATTCTGCTTATACGACTGCTCGTGGTATCCGTACATTGGGGGTACGATTAAAACAACATCAGGAAAGCAGTGTTAAAGTGGCAAAATGGTTGAGTGAGCAACCAGAAGTAAAAACTGTGTATCATCCAGCTTTACCAAGTTGCCCTGGTCATGAATTCTTTTTACGTGATTTTAGTGGAAGCAGTGGTTTATTTTCTTTTGAATTAACGCAGCGATTAACTTCAGAGCAAGTATCAAAATTTATGGATCATTTTCAACTGTTCGCTATGGCTTATTCATGGGGAGGATTTGAGTCTCTAATTCTTTGTAATCAACCAGAAGAAATTGCACATATTCGTCCAAATATTAAACGTAATCTTACAGGTTCATTAATTCGTGTGCATATTGGTTTTGAAAATGTGGATGAACTAATTGCAGATTTGAAAGCTGGTTTTGAGCGAATTGCTTAAAAGTGCGGATAAAAAAATGCCTGTTTTACACAGGCATTTTTTATAGGATTATTTTTGTTCTGAAACTAAACCAATTTGGGTACCGTCAGCAAAATGAATTGAAGTCCCAATAATATCGACTTGAATACTTTTTCCTTGTTGTAAGTGAGGACGAATTTGAGAAAGAACGGCTTCTTCATCGGTTGATAAGGTAACGACTTCATTTGCTTTTGGTGCAACTGTTTTTCCAAATTGTAATGCAGGAAGATTTGCTACATAGAACGGCTGATTGTTTTCTTTGTAAATAGTGAGCCATTGTGCTTCTGAAATTGCTTTATCGCTTAAATTTCATTGTTTATTCCTATTGAAGTGGTTAAATAATAGTTCAGTGGCGTTAATTATAGATCATATAGTTTGGTATGGCAGTCTTTTCTTTTGAAAGTTCATAGAAGTTGTTTTATCATATTTTTCGTTTTCCTTAATCAACAGAGAAATACAATGAAACATATTCATATCTTAGGTATTTGTGGCACATTTATGGGCGGTGTGGCGATGATTGCTAAACAAATGGGCTATCACGTAACGGGTTCCGATACTAATGTTTACCCTCCAATGAGCACTTTTTTAGAAGAGCAAGGTATCGAGATTATTCCAAATTATGATGTTGCACAATTACAACCTGCGCCTGATATGGTAATTGTTGGTAATGCGATGAAACGTGGTAATCCTTGCGTAGAATATGTGTTGGAAAATAATTTGAAATATACATCTGGCCCTCAATGGTTACATGATCATTTATTGCGAGATCGTTGGGTATTGGCGGTTTCAGGTACGCATGGAAAAACAACGACAACAGGTATGCTAACGTGGATCTTAGAACAAAATGGCTTAAAACCAGGTTTTTTAATTGGAGGAATTGCGGGTAATTTTGGCATTTCTGCCCGTTTAGGCACAAGTCCTTATTTTGTTATTGAAGCTGATGAATATGATACAGCTTTCTTTGATAAACGTTCGAAATTTATCCATTACAATCCACGTACACTTATCGTAAATAACATTAGTTTTGACCATGCAGATATTTTTGATGATCTCAAAGCGATCCAACGCCAATTTCATCATATGATTCGAACTATCCCAGCCAGTGGCTTGGTATTAAGTTCGGCGAGTGAACAAAGTGCAAAAGAAACTTTGGCATTGGGATGTTGGTCTCAACAGCAATTTTTAGGCAAAGATAACGAGTGGTTTGCTGAACGTATTACAAATGATGCTTCACATTTTGCTGTCTTCCATCATGGAGAAAAAGTAGCAGAAGTAAAATGGAATGTAGTGGGACAACATAATATGCATAATGCTTTAATGGCGATCGCTGCGGCTCATCATACTGGCATTGCTATTGAAGATGCGTGCAAAGCATTGGGATCTTTTGTGAATGCTAAACGTCGTTTAGAAGTGAAAGGCGAAGTTAATAGCATTACGGTTTATGATGATTTTGCGCATCATCCAGAAGCTATTTTGGCGACTTTAACTGCATTGCGCGATAAAGTGGGTGGTGGAGTTCGTATTCTTGCAGTGCTTGAACCTCGTTCTAACACAATGAAAATGGGGGTTCATAAAGATGACATCGCGCCTGCGCTTGGCCGAGCTGATGAAGTGTTTATGCTTCAACCTGAACAACTTTCTTGGGAAGTGGCAGATATTGCAAACCAATGTGTACAACCTGCTTATTGGAATGCAAATTTAGATCGATTAGTGGATATGATTGTTGCAAAGGCTCAACCTACGGATCATATTTTAGTGATGTCTAACGGCAGTTTTGGTGGCATTCATCAAAAAATTCTTGATAAGCTAAAACTGAAATAATAAAAGTGTGGTTAATTTAGAACCTGTTTTTAAATTGACTGTACTTTTTATTTCTGACTTTTAGGCTATATTTATTTTTAATTTGTAATTCATAAAAAGGAAAATTTATACAATGGCTGATCCACATATTAAATCACCGATGGATTTTTTAGATTATCTGACTGTTATTATTTACCGCACTGGTTTTGTGATAGCGGCGTTGGCTGTTCTTACCGTAAGCTGGTATCCAGATTTATCACTCACATTTATATTAATTGCGGCAACCTGTTGTGCCTCTTCGTTACACATTTACTTAAAATCTTTTCGATTGCTTTTTCAATTTGCTACTTGGATAGGATTACTTTTTTATATTAATCATTATCCTGCGTTGGCTCTTGGCGGCGCGTTACTTACTTTAGGTGGTTTGTGTTTTAAAGAATATTTTTGTTTTCGCGTGCCTTTGCTAAATTTACAGCCGATATTTGTGGCTTGCTTGTGGTTTTCGTGGGTGTTAAATAATCTTATTGCACTACGCATTTTTTCTATTATTTCTGGCGTATTACTTTTAGTTTTAGCGATACAAAAATGGCGAATGCCTTTGCATTTTGATATTGGAGATAAAACTAAATATCAAATTTAGCAAAGAAAATGACCGCACTTTTATGTGCGGTCATTGTTTTTAGAAAGATTTATTTAGCTAAACATTCCATGTAGCTATCTGCAGTAGATTGCAAGAATGTTGCATAAGAATTTTTACCTAAAGTAACTTTATCGCCAATTGGGTCGAGTTGTCCTACATTGACTTTAGTATTTTTCGCTAAAGACTCAATCACTTTTGGCGTAAATTGAGGCTCTGCGAATAAGCAATTTACTTTATGTTCATCAATTTCTTCTTTAATGTGCGCTAAAGTTTTTGCACCCGGTGCTACTAATGGATTGATGGTGAAGTAACCCGTTTGTTTTAACCCATAAGCATCGTTGAAATAACCATAAGCATCGTGGAAAACGTAGAAACCTTTGTCTTTAACATTTGCAAGTTGTGCCGTAATTTTTTCACTTTGTTCTGCCAAAGTGCGGTTAAAATCTGAAAGATTTTGTGCAATTAACGTTTTTTTATCTGGGAATTGTGCAGTTAATTTATCCGCTACTTTTTGTGCAACAATTTTGCTGATAGCGGGAGAATACCAAACGTGCCAGTTTGTTGTTAAACCCTCGTGATGATCGTGATCATGATGTTCGTGATCGTGTTTATGCTCGTGTTTATGATCATGGTCGTGGTCGTGTTTATGCTCGTGTTTATGATCATGATCATGATCATGATCATGATCGCCATCTTCATGGAAATGCTCGTGGTGAGCTTTACTTAATAAAGGTTTTACATCCGCAAGATCGGCAATGGTAATCACTTTTTTACGTTCAATTTGGCTAATTGGTTTGTCTAAGAATGAATCAATGTCTTCACCAATCCATACAACTAAATCTGCAGATTTTACTTTTTGAATATCAGATAATTTCAAATTGTAATCATGCGGAGAGGCGCCAGCAGGAACAAGGACTTGTGTACCAGTTACGCCATCTGCAATAGATGAAACAATAAAGCCTAAAGGTTTTACTGATGCTAATACATCGGCATTCGCCATCATTGGCGCACTTAAAAGTGCGGCAGAAACGGCACTAATTTTTAAAAGTTTTTTCATATTTATGTTTCCTTACTTGTTGGTAGTAATTCTCAAAAGGAAAAAAGAGTACGCCTTTTTATATAAATTGCAACGATTTTATAGTAAAAAGAGGGAAAATTTTTCATTTTCAAAGTCAATAGGTTTCATTCAATAAAAAATGCACATTTATGGTCAATGTGCATTTTTAAGAGGTGATTAAGATTTTTTCTTTAGTAATTTATCTATTACACGAGAAACGGCAAAAAAACCAAAGGTTGCCGTAATCATTGTGGCTGCGCCAAACCCATTTGCGCAATTCATTGTGGCTGAAATAGAACAGTCTTCTGTCATTTGTGGGAATATTAAAGGTTGTGTTGAAAATATCGCATCGATACTAAATTTGCGCTTTGGATTTTGGCTAAAATTGTAATCCTTGCGTAAAACTGACCGCACTTTGGCGAGCAGCGGATCTTGAATGGTTTTACTGAGATCGGCAATTTGAATTTGGGTTGGATCAGTTTGACCGCCAGCACCGCCAATAGTAATCACATTAATTTTGTTACGTTTACAATAAGCAATCAGCGACGCTTTAGTTTTCACATTGTCAATGGCATCAATCACATAGTCATAGCCTCGGTTGAGATAATCCGATTGATTCTCTGGCGAGATAAAATCATCAATAATATTGACGGTACATTCTGAGTTAATTAATTTTACTCGCTCTGACATGACTTCAGTTTTTAATTTGCCGATTGTGCCGCTCATCGCAGGAAGTTGGCGATTGATATTTGTGACACAAATATCATCCATATCAATTAATGTGAGTTCGCCAATGCCAGATCGTGCTAAGGCTTCCACGACCCAAGAGCCCACGCCACCAATGCCTATTACGCAAATATGCGCTTGGCGTAAGCGTGCTAAGCCATCAGGCGTATAAAGTCGCCCAATGCCACCAAAGCGTTGTTCGTAATTATCTATTCTAGCCATTACCGTAATACCCATACTCTACCGTAGTGTTTTGAAAGCCCTGCAATATGTCCTGCTCTAGCACCGATACCACGATATAAGTCAAAGTGATGACCTTTCACTGCACCGCCTACATCAAGTGCAACCATTAAGTGTAATTTGTGTGTGCCAATCCAGTTTCCGTTATTATCAATGTCGGGTACTTCGACTAAAAGCACAGAACCAGATGGGATAATATTGTGATCTGATGCCACTGAAGCCATTGCTACAAGAGGAACGCCCGAAGAGCCTTTCACTTTGCCACTTGGATCATTTTTAAAGAATACATAAGCTTCATTGCGTTCTAACAAGCTTTGTACACGAGAGGGATTACGATTACTCCATTCTCGAATTGCTTGAATAGACATTTTTTCTTTTGGAATTTCGCCATCTTCTACTAATAAACGCCCGATAGCCGTGTAAGGGTAACCATTTTGTCCTGCGTAAGCAAAATAGTTAAGATTACCATCGCCAAAATCTACATAGCCACTGCCTTGTACACCAAGTAAAAAGTTTTCTAACATTGAATCGCTATATGCTAACTCTAATCCTTTTCCCGTTAATGCTCCCGCATAAATTTGTGCTCGACTTAGACGTTTTTTTACAGGCATACGATAAATTGGATTTTTAAATTGACCTTGTGGGGAATGACGAACATAAAGTATAGGCGAATAATAGCCTGTCATCAGCACATTTTGAAATCCATCAAAGCCACGCATAACTTGCGGTTGGATATTAAATTGAGTGAGTTCATTAATATTTGCCCCAGAAAGAACCCAATTTGTAATCTTTTCATAATTATCGTAAAAATTTGTGGAAAGTTTACTTGAATAATTTTTTATATTGGAAAGCTGTGTTAAAAAATCGCCTTGATTTATTACCGCACTTTGGTTTTCTATATAGGAAACAGGCACAAGAGCGGTTTGCTGATAAGTTCGATTGGTATATTTTGCACCGAATTGTTGAGGATCACTCCCATTTGAGGTGGTTGGAATCTGAGTGTTTTTTGTGTTAGAGGTACAAGCTACCAAAAGTGCGGTAATAATTGAGATAGAAAAAGTTTTGAACCAGAAAGGTTTAAGCATCGACATTTTTTAATTCTAAAGTAAGCTACAATAGGGCTGCATACGCTATCAAAATTTACTGAAAACAACCAGTGTTATTTAGCGGAGTTGATTAATAAAACCACATATTGAACATTTTATTAACAAACAATACATCAAGTTTTGTTTAATTCTTGCAATTCAATTTTAAGCGAGTATAGTACGCCCCATCAGACGCGGGGTGGAGCAGCTTGGTAGCTCGTCGGGCTCATAACCCGAAGGCCGTCGGTTCAAATCCGGCCCCCGCAACCAACAAATTCTAAAGCCCTGATTTAAGAAAATCAGGGCTTTTCTTTTTACAGTTTAACTCGCTATGATGATCTCAATTAGATCATCTTTTTCTATGCTATAATCCCTCAAAATTTTCAAAATCGGTACCTAAATGAAACAATTATTTGCAACGACTTCTCGTGGCTTTGAAGAATTATTAAAAGTTGAACTCACTGAACTGGGTGCGCAAGAGGCAAAAGTGGTTCAAGGTGGCGTTCATTATCAAGCTGATGACGAAACTTTATACCGCACTTTGCTTTGGTCACGCCTTGCTTCACGCATTTTATTTCCTTTGATTGAAACCAAAATTTACAGTGATTTGGATCTTTATGCGGCTGTTTCAGGCTTTAATTGGTTAGCGCAATTTGATGAACGAGTTACCTTCTTTGTCGATTTTAATGGAACCAACCAAGAAATTCGTCATACTCAATTTGGTGCGATGCGCGTTAAAGATGGAATTGTCGATTACTTTGAACGTCAAGGTAAAGCTCGCCCTGATGTAGATAAAATTCAGCCAGACGTACGTATCCATGCTTATTTGAATCGTGAAAATTTAGTGATTTCTTTAGATTTAAGTGGGGAAGCATTACATTTGCGAGGCTATCGTGAAGATGCAGGTCAAGCACCCTTACGTGAAACTCTAGCGGCGGCAATTGTTATGCGTTCAGGTTGGCAAGTGGGTTCTCCATTAGTAGATCCAATGTGTGGCTCTGGAACGCTTTTAATTGAGGCGGCACAAATTGAAGCTAAAATTGCACCGCAACTTTATCGTTTACATTGGGGATTTGATTTTTGGAAAGCGCATAATCAATCGGCTTGGGAAAAAGTAAAAAATGAAGCGATTGAATTAGCAGAAGAAAAACAACGTGAAATTCAACCGCACTTTTATGGATTTGACCTCGATCACCGCGTGTTAAAAAAGGCGCAGAAAAATGCACAAAATGCAGGTGTTTCACATTTAATTAAATGGCAGCAAGCTGATGTGGCAGCGTTAAAAAATCCTCGTTTAAATGAAGTCGGTACGGTTATCTGTAATCCACCTTATGGGGAACGTTTAGGAACAACACCAGCTTTAATCGCGCTCTATTCTGTATTTGGGCAAAGACTTAAAAAAGAATTTTGCGGTTGGAATGTTTCTGTTTTTAGTAGCGAATCCACATTGCTTGATTGTTTGAGAATGCGTGCTAGCCGACAGTTTAAAGCCAAAAATGGCCCATTAGATTGTGTGCAAAAGAATTATCAAGTTTCAGAACGAAAATCTGACGCAATTACAGATGAAAAGGAATTAGAATTTAACCGCACTTCGGAGGTCGCCCCCGATTTTGCTAATCGATTACAAAAAAATATTAAGAAAATTAGCAAATGGGCAAAGCAACAAGAATTAGACGCTTATCGTTTATATGATGCTGATTTGCCTGAATATAATTTAGCTGTTGATCGTTATGCAGATTACATTGTTGTGCAAGAGTATGCAGCGCCGAAAAATATTGATGAAAATAAAGCGCGTCAGCGTTTGTTAGATGCCGTTACTGCAACTTTGCAAGTGACAGGTGTGGAAACGAATAAGTTGATCCTCAAAGTTCGTCAGAAACAAAAAGGTACAAATCAATATGAGAAGTTAGCCAATAAAGGCGAATACTTTTATGTGAATGAATATGGTGCGCAACTTTGGGTAAATTTGACAGATTATTTAGACACTGGATTATTCTTAGATCACCGTTTAACAAGAAAAATGATTGGTGAGTTGGCAAAGGGTAAAGATTTCTTGAACTTATTTGCTTATACAGGTTCTGCAACTGTTCATGCAGCACTTGGTGGCGCTAAATCGACAACTACAGTTGATATGTCCAATACTTATCTTAATTGGGCGGAGCAAAATCTTATTTTGAATGATATTGAAGGTAAACAACATAAATTAATTCAAGCAGATTGCCTTCAATGGTTAGAAAAATGTGATCGTCAATTTGATTTGATATTTGTGGATCCACCGACGTTTTCGAATTCTAAACGTATGGAAGAGAGTTGGGATGTTCAACGAGATCATGTGAAATTGATGAGCAACCTAAAACGAGTTTTGTCGAATAATGGCACAATTGTTTTTTCGAATAATAAACGTGGATTCAAAATGAATTTAGTTGCGTTGGAAGAATTAGGCTTAAGTGCGGTAGAAATTTCGCATAAAACCTTACCGCTAGATTTTGAACGTAATAAACAAATTCATAATTGTTGGATGATTCAACATATATAATGATTTACTAAGTTGTAAAAATAGTCGAAAAAATAGTGCATTTTAAACAAACTGAATAAAAAACTATCGCTCAAACATTTTTTTTCAAAAAGTGCTAGACAAGGTTTTATTAAATCATTAATATACGCCTCCGCAACGACGCAGTAACGCGTTCGTAGCTCAGTTGGATAGAGCGTTGGCCTCCGGAGCCAAAGGTCGCAAGTTCGAATCTTGTCGAGCGCGCCAGGTCAATGCAATAACAACTTTTAATGGTGGCTATAGCTCAGTTGGTAGAGCCCTGGATTGTGATTCCAGTTGTCGTGGGTTCGAATCCCATTAGCCACCCCATCTTATCTTTATAAGATCTGACGGCGAGTAGCGCAGCTTGGTAGCGCAACTGGTTTGGGACCAGTGGGTCGTAGGTTCAAATCCTATCTCGCCGACCACTTTATTTTGCTCTTTAACAATATATCAGACAATCTGTGTGGGCACTTGTTGATTGACTTGTTTTAAAAATATTTTAATTTTGAAGTCTTAATAGGTGCTTAACTGAAAATTCATCATTACTTTTTTAAGTAGTGTTTTATGTATAGCTAAGCAGTTTATTGAGCGATTGAACTTGAATTGAAGAGTTTGATCATGGCTCAGATTGAACGCTGGCGGCAGGCTTAACACATGCAAGTCGAACGGTAGCAGGAGAAAGCTTGCTTTCTTGCTGACGAGTGGCGGACGGGTGAGTAATGCTTGGGAATCTGGCTTATGGAGGGGGATAACGACGGGAAACTGTCGCTAATACCGCGTATTATCGGAAGATGAAAGTGCGGGACTGAGAGGCCGCATGCCATAGGATGAGCCCAAGTGGGATTAGGTAGTTGGTGGGGTAAAGGCCTACCAAGCCTGCGATCTCTAGCTGGTCTGAGAGGATGACCAGCCACACTGGAACTGAGACACGGTCCAGACTCCTACGGGAGGCAGCAGTGGGGAATATTGCGCAATGGGGGGAACCCTGACGCAGCCATGCCGCGTGAATGAAGAAGGCCTTCGGGTTGTAAAGTTCTTTCGGTATTGAGGAAGGTTGATGTGTTAATAGCACATCAAATTGACGTTAAATACAGAAGAAGCACCGGCTAACTCCGTGCCAGCAGCCGCGGTAATACGGAGGGTGCGAGCGTTAATCGGAATAACTGGGCGTAAAGGGCACGCAGGCGGTTATTTAAGTGAGGTGTGAAAGCCCTGGGCTTAACCTAGGAATTGCATTTCAGACTGGGTAACTAGAGTACTTTAGGGAGGGGTAGAATTCCACGTGTAGCGGTGAAATGCGTAGAGATGTGGAGGAATACCGAAGGCGAAGGCAGCCCCTTGGGAATGTACTGACGCTCATGTGCGAAAGCGTGGGGAGCAAACAGGATTAGATACCCTGGTAGTCCACGCTGTAAACGCTGTCGATTTGGGGATTGGGCTTAGAGCTTGGTGCCCGTAGCTAACGTGATAAATCGACCGCCTGGGGAGTACGGCCGCAAGGTTAAAACTCAAATGAATTGACGGGGGCCCGCACAAGCGGTGGAGCATGTGGTTTAATTCGATGCAACGCGAAGAACCTTACCTACTCTTGACATCCTAAGAAGAGCTCAGAGATGAGCTTGTGCCTTCGGGAACTTAGAGACAGGTGCTGCATGGCTGTCGTCAGCTCGTGTTGTGAAATGTTGGGTTAAGTCCCGCAACGAGCGCAACCCTTATCCTTTGTTGCCAGCGACTTGGTCGGGAACTCAAAGGAGACTGCCAGTGATAAACTGGAGGAAGGTGGGGATGACGTCAAGTCATCATGGCCCTTACGAGTAGGGCTACACACGTGCTACAATGGCGTATACAGAGGGAAGCGAAGCTGCGAGGTGGAGCGAATCTCATAAAGTACGTCTAAGTCCAGATTGGAGTCTGCAACTCGACTCCATGAAGTCGGAATCGCTAGTAATCGCGAATCAGAATGTCGCGGTGAATACGTTCCCGGGCCTTGTACACACCGCCCGTCACACCATGGGAGTGGGTTGTACCAGAAGTAGATAGCTTAACCTTTTGGAGGGCGTTTACCACGGTATGATTCATGACTGGGGTGAAGTCGTAACAAGGTAACTGTAGGGGAACCTGCGGTTGGATCACCTCCTTACTGAAGACGAGAGACAGCGAGTGCTCACACAGATTGGCTGATAGTTGTAGACAA
>ERZ1023464.37-NODE-37-length-26462-cov-5.081569_pt1 | contig 26462 bp, 28 predicted proteins | sample MGYA00380529_ERZ1023464 | MGnify/ENA primary metagenome ERZ1023464 (study PRJEB33173, sample SAMEA4830324) | metagenome | study: EMG produced TPA metagenomics assembly of the PRJEB25223 data set... | reverse complement strand
CAAAACTACTTTTACTATGAAAAGTATGGACGTGATGTTCGCTTAGAAGAAGGTGGTAGTTTTGTAGATAAAGGTTACTTTGTATCAAGATGATAGCGAATATAAGAGTTTTAAGAGAAGGAAATTTTGAATTTCTCTGTGAACTGGATATTATGAAATACAGTCAAGAACAGATTCTTGAAAGAATGAATGAAAGAGGAATTGACAAAGATAGTTTTTTCATTTGTGGTATTACGGATTGGGAAGTTGATAAAATCATGTCGCTGGATGAAGTTTACTTGCTTAAGAAAGCGGTATTGGAATTGTATGATGATGATGAATATATTGTGAAATTTCAATTGCAGCGTTATGTGCCTGTAACTCAAATTGTGACTACATATTATAGATTTTGTTCTAAAGATGAAGCGCAAACTTTCTTTGAAGTAACAAAAGGATTGGACTATCAATCTGTTGTAAATTATATCTGTGAGACTGGAAGTTGGGTAATAGCTTTTCAGGGATTTGTGGATCAAGGAGAAATCTTAAATACTCCTCAAGGATTTTATAGAAAGGTTATTCTTTAATTTTAAAAAAGGAAGGAAGAAAATTGAGGTAATCTATTTGAAATGATAAGAAAATTTAAAAAAAGAGAAATAAATCAAGAAAGATTAAAGAAACTTTCTGATAAGAAGATATACACTCCTAAGAAAATCAATCAAAAGGGTGCGAATCTAATTTTTGGCTCTTTATTGATTGGTTTTGTGATCTTTGTGGGTGTTGCTGGAGTTTTATCAATTAGGAATGTATCTAAAGTAAAGGAATTTGAAAAGAATCAGATTGCTAAAGTAGATAATAAGGAAATTGATAGACGGCTGGAGCAATTTTTGGATAGCTATGTGAGCTATTATTTCACTTATAAGGCAGGTGAGAAGGATAGTGAAGAAAACGCAAAGCGTTTGAGTGAATTTTATGGAACACCTCCTAGCGTTAAGAATCAAGGACAGTCCAAACAAGATATGTCTATTGTGAGTGGTCGTTTGCTGATGGCGAAAGATGGAGTTGCAGTTTATGCAGTGACTTATGATACAAAGGTTGATAACAAGGTTCAACGTGTATCAATCGAGTTTTCAATTCCATACGTTGAAAAAGACGGTCGCTATTATGTTGATGGCTTGCCTTGGTTTGCTCCTGTTACGGATTTTAAGAGTCAGGAGATTGACAAAGAAAAACAACTGATTTTGACTGCAAATGATGGGTTGAGTGAAAATGATAGAAAAGATTTGGTTGCTTTTATAGAATTGTTCTTCAAGAATTATACAAGCAGTCAATCGAATCTTGATTTAATCTCAAAAAATATCAAAACAATTGGTGGAGCTACTGTTAAAAGCATTGATTATACCTATTTTGTAAAAGGTAGTGATAAGACATTAGCTTATATACAAGTTACTTTTGATATTTTAGGTACAAGTCATAGTGAGAATTTTTCTTTCGAGTTAAGGAAAGATAAAGATAGTTATTTTATAGATAAAATGGATCATCAGATTCCATTTGATTATGCGAAAGATAAAACAAAAGAAAAATAAGGAATGAGATAAATGAGTTTTTTTCAGTATTTAGTTGATAAGTTAGGTGTTCCTGTTATCGGATTGTTTGTATTTTACAAAGCAATTCATGCTTGGAGGGAAGGGAAGACTTGGGGGATTTTTGTATCCATTTTGACGGGTGCTTTAATTTTATGGTTCTTGTTAAGTCCAGAAACTGTGTTGAAAGCTCCTAAGTTTTTATTTGATAAGTTTTTAGAAATTTTCAATTAAGCTATGGAAAAAGAAGAGAAACAATTATTTTCGTATAAGCGTGGTTTTGACCAGCCTATATTTGTAAAAGAATTATCGGATAATTTCAGTTTGCCTTTTGCAGTTGAGATGTCGACTTTATTGTATTTTATATTTTTTACTCCGATTTTCTTTTTTATTCTGATGTCAGTAGGTTTTCTTGAGTGGGGTTGGTGCTTAGTTGTTGGTTCTGCCTTAGGCTGGCAATTGGGGAAAATTCTGACTAATAATAAAATCGATGGTAAAACGATAGTGATTTATCTTCGTGATTACATTTTTTATTTTTGGAATTATGGAAGATACGGTAAAAAGTATTATATAAACAAAGGTAAACGATATGTAAAAATAGAAAGGATTTATCGTGGAAATTACGAGTAATTACTGGGACTTTGCGGACAGTTTGATATTACGTAAAAATGGTGGTGTATTTGCAGTCTTTGAAGTTCCTAGTGAGGTTTTGGTTACGATAGACAAGAGGGGACGTGAGCGGTTTAAACACACTGCTTTCTCAGCTTTTAGTCAAATATCGGTCTATGGTGATTTTGAATTGCATACAATCCCTATTCCGATAGATTTGTATGAGCGATTTGAACTCTTGCGCCAAGATATTGACCAAGATAGCGGTACAGCACCTTTAGCAAACTTGATAATGGATAGTCTGCAAGAAAAGATTGAGGATGAAATTGAGTTTTTGTTTGAGTACAAGCACTATATCTCTGTTCCATTGAAATCAAACAATATCAGTCCAGACTTAGTTTCGACTTTGAAAGACAGTTTGTCTTACTACAAAAAAGAAACCTTGAAGCTTATTGGACTGGGTGAATTGCCTCCCTTGAATTGGTATGAGGATTGGCAACTTAAAAAGAATGCTTTAAAAAGTACCTTACATCAATTAAGAGTTCGTGAAGTTGAAAAAACGGAGTTGGAGTTTTTAGCACGTTTACAGTTTTTACGAGGTCAATTTTATGACAAAGATACAGAAGTAGATGCAATTAAGAATTGTATCGATAATATCGATGATACAAATATCTATTTTGAGAATCACAAAGTGTTGCGATTGGAGAATAAAGATGATGATAATTTGGTCGCTTGTTTCCCAATTGTTGATTATCCTCAAAATGTATCTTCGATTCATCTACAAGAAGAATTGCAGTTGCTAGATTTTCCTGTAGAAAGTATCTATAAAGTTGCGTTCTCGGCAGATAAGGGTGTTTCTTCTAGGAAAAAGAAAGCAAGAAGTAAACGTAAAAATTTGGGGAATGTGGTTGCTGAAATTGAGGAAGATGGCGATATTCAACGTTTAGAAGTGCTAAAAGCTCATGAAATGTTAGTTGACTATCAAGAAAAGGTTGAAAGCAAAGAAAAAATGGTTGAATTTCTTCATTTTCTGGTTGTGACTGGTGATGATGAGGATGAACTTGAAGAAAGATATGATATTTTAAGTAAGCTCATAGCTAACTTAGGAGGTTCTCTTGCAAGAGGTTATGCCGACAGATTGTATCTTTTCTACAAAGGTCGCTTTACAGAATTGTTGGATAAAAAGCGTGAAAGTTATATACAATATACTTCTTTAGAAGGTTTTTGTCAGAATATGTTTTTTGTCACGAAAGAGGTAGGAAACAAGGTTGGCTTTCCCATTGCACGGATAGACAATGAAATTGCGAGTTGGGGTGGTGACTTTATGGCAGCCTTACAAGCAAGTAATCGCCTAGTCTTTTCAAATCTGCTTCAGGCGAATAAAATGGGGATTAAGGATAAGATTACTAATAATCCTCATGTTGCCATTACTGGAGCGACTGGAAATGGAAAATCATTTTTGATGAAAATGTTGTTTACGTTGAATAGTTTCTTAAAAATCAAGTCGGCTTATATTGATCCTAAGTCTGAAATAAGAAATCAGTTTATGAAGATTTTGAAGGAGTATGAGGAACAGAATATTCATAAAGAAGTTCAAGAGTATATCAAATCTATTCATTTTGTGACGCTGGATATGAAGGAAGATAGAAATATTGGTGTTCTGGATCCATTTGCTTATATTGATGAAAAGACAACGTTGACAGAAATTGCTTCGGTCTTAATCTCTACCGTTTTAGACAAAGAGGATTCTAAGAAATTGAAATCTTACTTGTTAGAAAATATTGATAAGGTTTGGGATAGGAAACAAAATGGAGAAACGGTTGGAATGTTACATCTGTTTAAGACTTTTGAGGGGGAGAAAGACAAAGATGTAGTAAGGATTGGTCGTTATTTGTCAAAAATGGGCGAAAATACCTTGTTGAAATTGTGTTTTTCATCTGGCTCTAATAAGTCTCTGCAGTGCGATAATAAGATTACGATTTTTGAAATTGCTGGATTGGATATGCCTAAAACCTCTAATTATGAGGATATGACAGATACTCAATTGCGAAGTCTTGCGGTTATGTACGGTTTAACCTTCTTCTGTGCTGATTTTGGAGAAAGAGATAGAACACAAGAAACCTTGCTGTATGTGGATGAGGCTTGGCAAATTTCGTTGACTCCTAGTGGTCGTCAACTGTTGGCGAGAATCAAGCGTACAGGTCGTTCGTTTAATAATTTCTTAGTTTTGGCAACTCAATCTGTAAAAGATGTTTCAACTGAAGATGATGGTACTGGTTTTGGTACAGTCTTTGCCTTTTCAGAAGATAGTGAAACGTCTTCGATTTTGGAACATCTTAAAATCAAAGAGGATGATTTGTCCAAGGCGTGGGTTGAAAATCAGACAATGGGACAATGTATCTTCTCTGATGTGTTTGGTCGAAGAGAAAGAATTACAGTGGATGGTACGATATATGATCAGATAACTCCATTGTATGAGACGGTCACAACGAATCTGAAGTCTACAGGTTAGCAAAGGAGAAAAGATGGAGAAGAAACTAGCTCTGTTTGTTTTTTTACTCTTTATTTTCTTTCCTTTGTTGGCTTTGGCAGATATAGGAACAGTTTCACTTCCGAATGGCACGCTATCTGAAACTCCAGCTTTTGTGAAGGATAAAACTTCTTCTTCGACAAGCTCATCTAGTCCTAGTGATGGATTATCGCTTCCAAATAGTGGTAATACAGGTGCAAGTTCTAGTATTGTTAATCCTAGTCCATCTGAAAATAAAGATCCTTTAGAAAAAATTGCTGATGATACATTAAGAAGAAGTTCGGATGTTGTTGGTGCAAATGCCAATCAAGGTGTTGCTGATAGTGTTAAGGAAACTCAAAAAAAGCAAGAAGAAGAAAAGAGAAAGAAGGAGGAGGAAGAAAAAGCCAATACAAAATTAAGTTATGCCAATTTCAAGACAAAGATGAAACGCTTGACCAGCTATGTCTATTTTGATAAAGGTCTGTTTGGTCTTGGTGAGGTTGGAAATTATTGGATAAACAAAGTCGTTCAAGCTATTTTCTGGTTCTCTAAATTCTTGTTTGGAATCATCGTAAGTCTAGTATCTGCGGTTGAAAAAATGACGGATGTATCGCCTTTCTTGAATAAGGTTGTAGAAATGGCAAGTACTGTCTTCTTTGTCTTGTTTGGTCCAACGATAAAATATATCGCAGGTGTTTTTATGGCTGTATATATTCTGTTTGTATGGGTCAAAGGCGGACAGGTATTCAAAACGGCTTTAAAGCTTTTCTTGGTCTTTGCAGTTGTTGGTGGCTTTTTCACCAAAATTTCAATCAATGGCAGTCCTGAGCGCTATCTTCCTATTCACCTATATAATGTCACGGATGAAATTACAAGAGAATTTCAGACGGAAATTGTGAAAAAGGTGGGGGCTGTAGATGCTTCTATGGCAGAAAGCTATTTTAACTCAACGATTATCCCTGCATACAAGAATATGAATTCTAAGAAAGATAGTGAGGGAAATTATTATCTTTCAGAGGAAGATTTTCAAGATTTGACAAACTATCAGGAAGGCAAAGGAAATTTTAAGTTATCAGATAAAGAAATTAAAGCCCTGACCAAAAAGAATGATAAAAATGAAACAGAAGATGTCAAAGGTCAAAATTTGGTTGATGAATGGTCTGATAAGTTCACTTATGCTTTTACCTCAATTTTTGATGTAGTTGTGGTCGGTGTTGTGTATCTTTCAATGGGGCTAGGTCGAGTAGTGATATTGCTTTCTTATGCCGTATTGTTATTGATTTTACCATTTGCTTTAATTTTGAGCTTATTTCCACAATTTAGTCATTATTTTGGTGGTATCTCTAAAAAAGGGATCTCTTTCTTATTGATTTCATCGGCAATCAGTCTAGCAAGTGTGATTGTTCCAATCATTTATGGAAATATGTCAAGTTACATAGAAGATTTTAGTGGTGGCTCTGGTCTTGTAGCAACGTTTTTGAAATGTATTGTGATTTGGTGGCTATTTAAGAATAGATATAACCTCCTATCCTTTATGAATGGAAGGGGAAATTACTTCCCTAGTTTGACAAGAAGACAACTACTAGGTCATCTAGGCAATCGGATGAATTTGAATCAAAGGGCAAAAACATTTGCGACGAAGGTTGGAGATAGAGTTCCTAATAGAGTTAAATCATTGGCGAGAATTACTAAAAATAATGCTCAAAGATGGGTTGGTGACAAGGCAAAACCGTTGAAAAATTGGAATGAAAACCGCTTGGAAAAAAGAAGCAATCTAGCCAAAATGGAAATTCCACAAAACGATGACTATATGGCTCGTAAGATAAAACGTGCTAAAAAAGTTGAATTGAGGAAAGCCCATAGACGAGAAATGCTTGACCGAGCTAAGATGAAAGTTGAGTATTTCAAAAACTATGGAGAAAAGGATAAAAATAAGCGAAAAGTAAATAAAAGAAATTATGATACTTTACAAAATAGAGTCCGTGAAAGCATGTATAGAAAGCAGGAAATTAAAGGTCATACACCAAAGGCAAGAAAATTTGAAAATGGTGTATGGAAGGCAACGGCTGATTTGCCATCTTTGAAACGCTTGGAACGCAAAGAAAGAATCCGCAAACTACAGAAGAAAAAAGGTAGACTTAGTTTACAAGAAAGGTTAGCTACGTAGATGAAAAAGACTAGACGAACCTTTGCCCTGATTAGCTTTTTTCTACCTTTGCTTTCTTTTTTGTTTTTGATGCTTATTCTTGGTGGACTAATTACGAGTTCTGCAGGTGGTTCGTCAGGTAGTACGACTGGAAAGAGAACACGTTTAACAGCTCAAGAAGTGGCTCAAAAAGCCAATATCTCTGTCGAACGTGCAGAAGATGTCATTAAGATTTTAAATTGGCAACTCTCTAAAGAAAAATTCACTCTGGAAGGTGCTAGCGGTTCTCTTGCCAATGCAGAAAGAGAAAGTGATTTTGATCCTAAGCTAACGAATCCATCAGGTGGAGTTGCTGGCTATTTTCAATGGTCAGGCTGGGATGGAAATACAATCAATGGTGACCGATGGGCGAATGCAAGCTCTCGAACGTTAGATAGTACAGTTCAACTAGAATTGATGTCCTATGAGTTGAATCATGGCTATAAAAAAGTAAAAGACTACATGCAAAAAGCAACTGATCCTTTTGAAAGTGCAAAATATTGGTCTGAACATTATGAAGGTGTTTCACTTTCAGATGGTCAGACAAAACTAGAGAAGCTGGAAAAGGACAGTAAGAAGTGGTATGAAGTCTTTAAGGGTACGATTGAATCTGATGGATCGAGTGGGAATGCAATAGCTGGTAGCTTAGATATTCCTGCTGGTCAAGTGGCTATGGAGATACCTAGTGGATATTCGATTGATAAGGAAATAACCAAGGAAGGTTATATCACTCAATCCTATCCTTATGGTGAATGTACGTGGTATGTCTTTAATCGTGCTAAGGAATTTGGAATACAGTTTGATCCGTATATGGGTAATGGTCAAGATTGGGCGCATAAGTCAGGGTATGAAGTGTCTAACACTCCTACGAAGCACTCTGCTGTTAGCTTTCAAGGAAGGCAAGCTGGAGGTCACCCTACTTATGGTCACGTTGCCTTTGTCGAAGATGTAAAGGATGATGGCTCAATATTGATCTCAGAATGTAACTTTGTTCAAAGTGGACAAGGAACTGGGATAACAGATTATCGAGTATTTAGTGCTGATGAAGCAAGAAATTTTTATTATGTGATTGGAAAATAAAGAAAAAAGAGGAAAAAGAAATGAATAAGAAATTAGTAACATTGTTGTCTGTAGCTATCTTGAGTTCGGCAACGACGACTTTTGCGGACACACTTTCGCTTGGTGGTGATAGTACGGTCACGAATGATACGACAAGTATTGTAGCAACTCCACCAATGGAAACAAAACCGACGGAGGAAAAACCAAAGGAAGACAAGTCGTCAACGGTTGTGATTGGTGGTGAAAGTGAGAAGCCTATTGATGATAAAACAGGTGGTATTATTGTAACACCTACGAAAAAAGAAAAGCCATCAGAAGCGCCTGCAGGGACACCAGCGCCTAAAGTGAATGATAATTTGGATTTGGGCGGAGATTCTGAGAAACAGCAGGAGAAGGACAATAAAGGTATTGTGGTTGATTCACCTACTCCGTCAGACCAGTCGAAAGAAGAAAAACCAGCAGAAGATACTCCTGAAATTAAGGAGCAGAAACAAAAGGCAGAAGAAATTGTTGGGGTGAAGGAAAAAGATACTCCGCAGCCTTTGAATGTGACCAAAGAAGAAATTCAAGAGAAACCGATTGAAACAAACACTGGTCACAAAGTGGTTTCTACGAATCAAGGAAAAGTAGTAATTGAAACTGACGAAGGAAATTATGTTGAAAAAGAGCCTTATGAAGTAGGTGCTGTTAAGCAAAAAGATGGTACAATCGCTTTGAAAGATAAAGAAGGACAGTTGAAAGTTCTTCCGAATACTGGAACAGCAAGTACAATCTTTGCGACAATTTGGGGCTTGATTGGACTGATTGCGACTGTTTGGGGGCGACGTAAATTGAATTAAGGGAGATGAATTGTGACATATGGCGATGCGTTAATTGATTGGGTTCCTGGTGATTTAGTTGATATTGGAACTTATCATGAAAAAGTGTTAAATATTTCTGATGAGCGTCTGTTAGAAGAGTACCCGATTGGGAATGCTTTTGTAGAAAATGTTAATCTTTGTGAGGTGGTATCACATTTTAAAAACGATGATGGGCGACTATGCATAGGATATAGAATTGTAGGTTTTATATTCGAATGATTTGGTATGTAGCTCAAGGTATATCTTTTTTATCAACTTTTCTATTTTTGTATTCAATAACGACTAAGTCTACAAAGAAATTGTTCATGTTAGGTACATTTCAAGCATTATTAAATGCACTAAAGAATTTTTTGCTTGGAGGATACGGTGGTTCTATTGTTCAAATATTGGGTATGTTTAGAAGTTTTTTGAAGGCTTATGATAAGTTTAATGGACTATTTGCATTTTTTATTGTTTTCGTTCAGATAATCTTAGGAGTTTATTTGAATAAGCAGGGTTTAGCGGGTTATTTACCTATTTTTGCTTCAGTGGGTTATTCAATTTTATTAACTCGAACCAAGAATATCTATATTATTAAAAATGGATTAGTTATCAATTTGATTTTATGGTCGATATATTATGGTATATTGTTTGATGTTGTTGGAGTTTTAACCAATGTTGCCTATGCTATTTATACAGTAATAGTGATAATGGTGAAGGTAAGAAAAGAATAGAGTTTTTGATTGAAAGAATTAAAATTAAGTAGTTTCGTGTGGCAAGGCAGAGTAAAATCTGCTTTTTTGTTGTTTTACGAATAAGAATGAACACAAAGAAATCAGTAAAGGGGAATAGTATGAAAGAGTTTTTTAGAATTTTGAAAGAATCAGATAAGTTGGGATATAAACTATCTGCAATTTGTGGAGTAAATTGGCTGGTAGGTCAGTTGTTTAAATGGCAATCTTTAGTGTTTGAAATGATAGCGTGTGCCGTTTTGATTAAGAAAATATCAGCAATACTTGAAATTAGTCCAAATTATTTAGGCTTTTTAATGATTATTTTTATCTTATCTGTTCCTTTTTCAAAGTTGCGTTTTGGTGTTGATAGATTCATTTATTCATTTTTTGAAAGCATTGTGTTAGGCTTGATTTTTTCAATCGCAGTGGATTTTCCATTTCAAGAGAATGAATTTTCATTATGGATTTTAATGGCTCTTATTAGCATTGGTATTTATCAGTTTATGAAGTGGTTTCAGACAAAATTGTTTCAGCGATATTTATTTAAGAATATCTTGAATAAGGAATATCTTGGTATTAAGAAGACGACTGATCCTTTTCCTCCTGAAATCAATTTCTATGTAGATGAAGGTGAAAGTGATGTAAACCAGCGAATGGTTATGATTAATCAACGTGCAGTAAAAGAGGCTTATCAAGAAATAGTGGAATTAAGTTTTTTGAATGTTGAGAGATTTACTGGGGTTGTTTATTATAGAGAACCATTGAGTGGTTTTAAATCTCCTTTGAAAAAGAAATTTTCAGTTGTAGATGAAGTGTCTCATTTAGTGTTTAGAGTATATCCTTTTGGAAAAGAATTAGATCTTTATTTCAAATTGATTCGATTAGATTTAAGTCGAAGAAAGGCTTTTACAGTGAAAGGTATTCGTGTAAAAGTGGTAAATACTTAAGGCAGAGTAAAATCTGCCTTTTTTGTTGTTTTAAGGGGAAGAAAATGGATCAAGTAGAATTGTTGAAAATGTATGCTGTAAGATTAGCTCAGAGATTGAGAGATAATTAAAAGTGTTTGGAATTTATAGCTATAGAAAAATTATTAGAACAGTTATAACATAATTGAAAATATGGTACGATAGAAAGGTAATTAAAATGAAAGCACGTAAAAAGCCAATCGAAGTTTTCGCTGTACGCTATAGTCACGACATTATTTTAGAAGAGTTCTTAAAACTCTTAAGAACGAATGAAAAGGAACCTGTTCGGTATGATGAGTCTGATGGGACAATTTACATTGAAAAAGAAAGAGGTGAGATTTCTTTACCTAAAGGTAATTGGGTTATCCGTGAGGATAATACAGATGGTTGTTTTTGGTCAATAGATCCAGATATCTTTTTGCAAACGTACAATCGTGTAGAAGGAACTGTAAATACCTTTGTAAAAAGGGTGTATGAAGTCGACTTTATTAAGATGGATATAGACGATACTAAAAGTATTATTGAAGTGCTCAATTTTTTGGGGTATTTTGTTACTACTCCTTTAGAGGAACTGCAGAGGGACGAACTAGTAGAATCTATAAAAGAACAGGGGTTTCTTGAAATAAACACCTTGGAAGGTGTTGAGCGTTTATTCTCAGGCGAGGTTGTAGTGAGAGGTGTTAGGGGTGAGTTTTATCCTGTATCTTACGATAATTTTATTAAGGTGTATGATATTTTGGATGAGGGCTTATAACATGTAGATTAACTAACTGCTATTTTGAAACGTGTTGAAAGTGAATTGTTGGAACAAGTAGCTCTTGTAGAAAAATGGCAAGTCAGAAATGGCTTGTTTTGTTTTTTGTGATATAATAATTTAAAATAGGAGAATAACTATGAGTAATAACAGTGATAAGATAAAACAGTTTTTTTTAAGGACTATTCTTAAAAATCGTAGTGGACTAAGTGAAGTGTATAGAAATAAAGTTAATTCTTTTTCTGATGAAGAATTGAAGGTAGAGTATAGTGAGTTAAAATCTATTTCTGAAAGGAAGGGGACAATAGCTAATTCTTTGATTTTAGTATTGTTTCTTGCTTTTTTGGGGGGCTTGTATAAGGTCTTTGTAGATTTTGCTGATAAAGTTACTAAGGCTTATGGACTAAGTAATGAATCTTATGTTCTGGTAAATGGCTTGTTTATTTTAAGTGTGGTTATATTCGTTATTGTTTTATTTTTTATTGTATTTTATTTGTTTAGAGTTTCTGATAAGAAAAAGAAATTTTATTTTGTCGAAGTTCTTATGAAAGAAAGAGGGTTATTGTAGTAAGATGAGAGAATACTTGGATACCATTTTTGAGGAAATATTATTAAACTTAATCGCTCAGTTTTTTTATGTTGTAGGTACAATGTACTATTTACATGAATTGGGTACATTTAATGATTCAGTAAAGAATATAACAAATCCAGTTACAGTTATGTTTAAAGACGATGGGAAAGCATGGTGGTTATTAGCGTTTGCTTTAATTCTGACTGTTATTGCTGGTCTGTTGTTGTGGTATCATGTTCAGGTATTTTCTAAGGTTAGTGGTTATTCAATGGCTACATTGTTTCTATTTATTTTTATTTTAGTTTTGTTTATAGGCTTGATTATCAAGGATATAAATAATCCTATTTTAAGAATGGCAATAATTGTTATTTTTGGAGGATCTGCTGTATTTTCGGTAGTTACTAGTTGAAATGATAATCAGATACAAGTCAGCAATGGCTTGTTTTTTTATTGTTTTAAGGAGAAGAAAATGGAAAAATTATATAATAATTATCCTGATATTTGTGTGTCAAAGAAGGATTTAAAAGCAAATTATTTTCCTTCGATTAGCATTAAAACAATTGAAAGGAGATTAGACGAAAGTCAAAAGACGAAAGAATTTAAAGATATATCTTTTAGAACAGGACAAAAAGTATTGATTAATGTGAGAGGATTTTATCTATTCCTTCTGCATAGAGAGAGAGTTAGATATATTTGATTGGAAAAAAATGATATACTATAGTTGTTGACTAGAGATATACTCATTTTTAAAAGGAGTATAAAATGTTTTTTAGAGAATTGGAGAATGGAAAATATAGATATTATGAAAAATATTTTGATTTAGAAGAGGATAAGTGGAAACAAGTTTCTATAACTTTAACTTCTAAAACAAGACAGGCACAAAAGCAAGCTAGAATGTTGCTGGAAGAAAAGATAGAAAATAAAAAGGAGAACATAGAAAAAGAGAAAACAGAAGTAAAGAAAATAATAGTTAAGGAAGCCTATGAAGAATATTTAAAAATTCGAGAATCTGAGCTGAAGAGGAGTACTTTTAAGTCTCAGAAATACACTATTATTGGTGAGATCAGAAAATTGGAAGACTATTTACTGGTGAATGTGACAAGTCGAATAGTTCAGAATATATTGTTAGAATTACCATGCTCTGCAGAACATAGGAAAAATAAGAAAGTTTTATTAAACTTATTTTTTAAGTATTGCTTAAATGTTGGTTATATAAGTGAGAATCCTATTGATAATGTTGTTTTGCCAAAAAGGAAGAAGAATTTAAAAAAAGTCAGGAAGAAACAGAATAAGTATCTTACTAGAGTAGAAGTAGTTCAGTATCTTAATTTTTTAGAAAAAGAAGAAAAGAATCAACGAGTACGTTTGATTGTTGAATTTATGTATTTGACCGGATTACGTTTTGGAGAAGTTTTGGCTTTGACTCTTGAGGATATTGATTTTGAAAATAAAACACTAGAAGTTAAACATACATTACATACAAGTGGAAGTAAGGCAGAAATATTTTTAGATAGTCCTAAAAGCTTAGCTTCTTATAGAGTCATTGGTATTAGCGATAGAGTGTTAGAGATTATAGAAGAATATCTCCTCATGGAAAAAGAAGGGCGATTTATATTTACGAAAAATGGGAATCCTTTTATGATTTTTTCTTTTAATGATTTTTTGAAGAGAAGTTTTAAAAGAAGTGGAGTTCAAAAAGAAGAGGATTTTGTATTGACTACTCATGTTTTTAGACATTCTCATATTAGTTTACTTGCAGAATTGGAAGTTCCAATCAAGGCGATTATGGAACGAGTAGGTCATACGAACGAGAAAATGACTTTGGGAGTTTATACTCATGTTACGGAGCAGATGAAGTTTAATATAACTGAAAAATTGGATAAATTGGACTTATAAAAGCTAACCAAAAAGTAACCAAGAAATGTCTAAAAATGTCTAAAATAGTCTATACTCTTTGGAGTAAGAATGTAGAAAAAAGCCTTTATGTCTATAATTGACGGTATTTGTCTAGCTTTTATTAAGGGAAATTGTTATAATAGTAGTAATTTAATAGATGGAGTTGAGTTTTGAAGAAAAACTTTCGTGTAAAAAGAGAGAAAGATTTTAAGGCGATTTTCAAGGAGGGGACAAGTTTTGCCAATCGCAAATTTGTTGTCTACCAACTAGAAAACCAGAAAAACCATTTTCGAGTAGGTCTATCAGTTAGCAAAAAACTTGGGAATGCCGTCACTAGAAATCAAATTAAGCGACGAATTCGGCATATTATCCAGAATGCAAAAGGGAGTCTGGAAGAAAATGTTGATTTTGTTGTCATTGCTCGAAAAGGAGTCGAAACCTTGGGATACGCAGAGATGGAGAAAAACCTACTCCACGTATTAAAGTTATCAAAGATTTACCAGGAAGGAAATGGGAGTGAAAAAGAAACTACAGTTGACTAGTTTACTAGGACTGTCTCTATTGATCATGACAGCCTGTGCAACAAATGGGACAATTAGCGATATTACAGCCGAATCGGCTGATTTTTGGAGTAAATTTGTTTACTTCTTTGCGGAAATCATTCGCTTTTTATCGTTTGATATCAGTATCGGAGTGGGGATTATTCTCTTTACGGTCTTGATTCGTACACTGCTTTTGCCAGTCTTTCAAGTGCAAATGGTGGCTTCTAGAAAAATGCAAGAAGCTCAACCACGCATTAAGGCGCTTCGAGAACAATATCCAGGTCGAGATATGGAAAGCAGAACCAAGCTAGAGCAAGAAATGCGTAAAGTCTTTAAAGAAATGGGTGTCAGACAGTCAGATTCTCTTTGGCCGATTTTGATTCAGATGCCGGTTATCTTGGCCTTGTTCCAAGCTCTATCAAGAGTTGACTTTTTAAAGACAGGACATTTCTTATGGATTAATCTTGGTGGTGTGGATACAACCCTTGTTCTTCCAATTTTAGCAGCAGTATTCACCTTTTTAAGTACTTGGTTATCCAACAAAGCCTTGTCTGAGCGTAATGGAGCTACGACTGCGATGATGTATGGTATTCCAGTCTTGATTTTTATCTTTGCAGTTTATGCGCCAGGTGGAGTCGCCCTATACTGGACAGTGTCCAATGCTTATCAAGTCTTGCAAACCTATTTCTTGAACAATCCATTCAAGATTATCGCAGAGCGCGAGGCGGTAGTTCAGGCACAGAAAGATTTGGAAAATAGAAAAAGAAAAGCCAAGAAAAAGGCTCAGAAAACGAAATAATAAGGAGGAATCTGGTAATGGTAGTATTTACAGGTTCAACTGTTGAAGAAGCAATCCAGAAAGGATTGAAAGAATTAGATATTCCAAGAATGAAGGCTCATATCAAAGTCATTTCTCGCGAGAAAAAAGGATTTCTTGGCTTATTTGGTAAAAAACCAGCCCAAGTGGATATCGATGCTATTAGTGAAACGACAGTTGTAAAAGCAAACCAACAAGCTGTAAAGGGAGTTCCAAAACAAATCAATGATTTGAATGAGCCTGTTAAAACAGTCAGTGAAGCAACGGTTGATTTGGGGCATGTTGTAGAAGCAATTAAAAAGATTGAAGAGGGAGGCCAAGGTATTTCTGATGAAGTCAAGGCTAAAATCTTAAAACATGAAAGACATGCCAGCACTATCTTAGAAGAAACTGGGCACATTGAGATTTTAAATGAATTGCAACTTGAAGAAACTGCTCTCGAAGGAGAAGTAGAAACTCCTAATATTGAAAGCCAAGCTGAGCAAACTGAAAGTCAAGAACTAGAAGACTTGGGCTTGAAGGTTGAACCGAGCTTTGATATTGAACAAGTAGCTACGGAAGTAACGACTTATGTTCAAACGATTATTGATGACATGGATGTTGAAGCCACACTTTCAAATGATTATAACCGTCGTAGCATCAATCTACAAATTGACACCAACGAACCAGGTCGTATTATCGGCTACCATGGTAAAGTCTTGAAGGCCTTGCAACTGTTGGCTCAAAATTATCTTTACAACCGCTATTCAAGAACCTTCTACATTACTATTAATGTCAATGATTATGTCGAACACCGTGCAGAAGTCTTGCAGACCTATGCGCAAAAATTGGCGACTCGTGTTTTAGAAGAAGGTCGCAGTCATCAGACAGATCCAATGTCGAATAGCGAACGCAAGATTATCCATCGTATTATTTCACGTATGGATGGCGTGACCAGTTACTCTGAAGGTGACGAGCCAAATCGCTATGTCGTTGTAGATACAGAATAAGTAAAATCAGGGTTGACCTGATTTTTTGCTAGTTAGAGGAGATTAAACTAATGTTGAATAAGATAAGAGATTATTTAGACTTTGCTGGTTTGCAGTACCGTAATCCTGATAAAGCGGGAGCAGAGCGGGAGAAGATGCTGGCATTCCGCCACAAAGGTCAAGAGGCCAGAAAGGCTTTTACAGAATTGGCTAAAGAATTTCAAGCAAGTCGTCCAGAATGGCAACTCCAACAGACTAGCCAGTGGATGAATCAGGCACAGCGTTTGCGACCACATTTTTGGGTTTATCTGCAGCGTGAGGGGAAAGTGACAGAACCTATGATAGCCTTGCGTTTGTATGGGACATCTACTGACTTTGGAATTTCTTTAGAAGTCAGTTTCATAGAGCGCAAGAAGGATGAGCAAACCTTGGAGCAACAAGCCAAGGTATTAGAAGTTCCAGTGGTAGAAGGGATTTATTATCTAGCCTACTCTGATGGTCAAAGTCAACGGTGGGAGGCGAACGAAGAAAATCGTTGTACTTTACGCGAGAAGTTGAGAAGTCAGGAAGTCCGAAAAGTGTTAGTTAAGGCAGATGTTTCTTTTATAGAAAATCAATCGTTAGAAGTGATTTTAGAAAAATTAGAAGATGCTTATGAACGCTTACTTCCCTACTATCAGGCGACTAGAGGGTAGCAAATAGAATACTTATCTCGTCGAATTGTTTAATTGCTATTCTATGTATTTTTTCATATAATAGTAAAATAGAATGTGTGATTCAATAATCACCTCAAATAGAAAGGAAATTCTATGTCAAATCTATCTGTTAATGCAATCCGTTTCCTAGGTATTGACGCTATTAATAAAGCCAACTCTGGTCACCCAGGTGTGGTTATGGGAGCGGCTCCGATGGCTTACAGCCTCTTTACAAAACAACTTCGTATCAATCCAGCTCAACCAAACTGGATTAACCGTGACCGTTTTATTCTTTCAGCAGGCCATGGTTCAATGCTCCTTTATGCCCTTCTTCACCTTTCTGGTTTTGAAGATGTTAGCATGGATGAGATTAAGAGCTTCCGTCAGTGGGGTTCAAAAACACCAGGTCACCCAGAATTTGGCCATACAGCAGGGATTGATGCTACCACAGGTCCTCTAGGTCAAGGGATCTCAACTGCCACTGGTTTTGCCCAGGCAGAACGTTTCTTGGCAGCCAAATATAACCGCGAAGGCTACAATATCTTTGACCACTATACTTATGTTATCTGTGGAGACGGAGACTTGATGGAAGGTGTCTCAAGTGAGGCGGCTTCATACGCAGGTTTGCAAAAACTAGATAAGTTGGTTGTTCTTTATGATTCAAATGACATCAACTTGGATGGTGAGACAAAGGATTCCTTTACAGAAAGTGTTCGTGACCGTTACAATGCCTACGGTTGGCATACTGCCTTGGTTGAAGATGGAACAGACTTGGAAGCTATCCATGCTGCTATCGAAGCAGCTAAAGCTTCAGGTAAACCATCTTTGATTGAAGTGAAGACGGTTATTGGATACGGTTCTCCAAACAAACAAGGAACTAATGCTGTACACGGTGCTCCTCTTGGAGCAGATGAAACTGCAGCTACTCGTCAAGCTCTCGGTTGGGAATATGAACCATTTGAAATTCCAGAACAAGTTTATGCTGATTTTAAGGAAAATGTTGCAGACCGTGGCGCATCAGCTTATGAAGCTTGGACAAAATTAGTTGCTGACTATAAAGAAGCGCATCCAGAATTGGCTGCAGAAGTAGAAGCCATCATCGATGGACGTGATCCAGTTGAAGTGACTCCAGCAGACTTCCCAGCTTTAGAAAATGGTTTCTCTCAAGCAACTCGTAATTCAAGCCAGGATGCCTTGAATGTTGTGGCAGCTAAGTTACCAACTTTCTTGGGTGGTTCAGCTGACCTAGCTCATTCAAATATGACTTACATCAAAACAGATGGACTTCAAGACGATGCTAATCGCTTGAACCGTAACATTCAGTTTGGTGTTCGTGAATTTGCTATGGGAACGATCTTGAACGGGATGGCTCTTCATGGTGGACTTCGTGTATACGGTGGAACTTTCTTCGTCTTCTCTGACTATGTGAAGGCAGCTGTCCGCTTGTCAGCCTTGCAAGGACTTCCTGTGACTTATGTCTTTACCCACGATTCTATTGCAGTTGGGGAAGACGGTCCGACTCACGAACCAGTTGAGCACTTAGCAGGTCTTCGTGCTATGCCAAATCTAAATGTTTTCCGTCCAGCAGATGCGCGTGAAACTCAAGCAGCTTGGTACCTTGCAGTGACAAGTGAGAAAACACCAACTGCTCTTGTCTTGACACGCCAAAACTTGACTGTTGAAGAGGGAACAGACTTCGACAAGGTTGCTAAAGGTGCCTATGTTGTCTATGAAAATGCGGCAGACTTTGATACCATCTTGATTGCGACAGGTTCAGAGGTCAATCTTGCTGTCGCAGCAGCCAAAGAATTGGCTAGTCAAGGCGAAAAAGTACGCGTAGTCAGCATGCCATCTACAGATGTCTTTGATAAACAAGATGCAGCTTACAAGGAAGAAATTCTTCCAAATGCAGTTCGTCGTCGTGTTGCAGTCGAAATGGGTGCAAGTCAAAACTGGTACAAATATGTTGGTCTCGATGGTGCTGTTCTTGGTATTGATACCTTCGGAGCCTCTGCCCCAGCACCAAAAGTATTGTCAGAATATGGCTTTACTGTAGAAAATCTTGTAAAAGTCGTTCAAAACTTGAAATAATCCTAAAAATCAGGGCGCAAGCTCTGATTTTTCTTACCAGAAAAGCAAGGTACAATCTTGTAAAAGTAGCTGAAATTTGATATAGTAGTCCTATGTAAAAGACAAAGGAGAATATAATGATTCCTAATCTTACTTTTTTAATCATCCTTGTAGGTATGATGGCCTTGATGTTCTTTACGCAACGCTCTCAAAAGAAACAAGCACAAAAACGTATGGAAAGCTTGAATAAATTACAAAAAGGCTATGAAGTCATTACAATCGGTGGACTTTACGGAACGGTCGATGAAGTAGATACAGAAAAGAAAACAATTGTTCTTGATGTAGATGGGGTTTACTTGACTTTTGAACTAGCTGCTATCAAGACCGTATTACCACTTAAAGAAACAGCTTCACTCGAAGGTGCAATTGAAAAATAAGACGGGATCACGAACTCCCGTTTTTCTATAACAGAAAGGAAATGGGATGAAAAAACTAGTCTTTGTCTGCCTGGGAAATATTTGCCGCAGTCCTATGGCTGAGTTTGTTATGAAATCAATGACAGATAATTACGAAATCCAAAGTAGAGCGACTTCTTCTTGGGAACATGGCAATCCGATTCATAAGGGAACTCAAGGGATTTTTCAACAGTATGAGATTCCTTATGAAAAAGGCAAGACATCGCTTCAGATTAGTAAGGAAGATTTTGAAGCCTTTGATTATATTATCGGAATGGACGCTTCAAATGTTTCTGACTTACGTCAGATGTGTCCAGCAGGCTTTCAAGATAAGATTTACTCATTTGCATCTGAAAGTGTTCCAGACCCTTGGTATACAGGAGATTTTGAGGAAACTTATCGGCGTGTTCAAGAGGGTTGTCGAGCTTGGTTAGAACGTTTAGAAAAGGAGAGTGAAGGTGGAAAATCTTAAGAATTTTTACGACAAGTATCGTGTCTATCTGACTCGTCCACGTTTAGAGCTTTTGGCAGTAGTTACGATTGTTCTCTGTGCTGTAGTCGTCTTTTTTCTAAATATTCCCGGAAAAGGTGTCTTAAAACTGGATAATGGAACGATTGTTTATGACGGCAGTCTTGTCCGTGGTAAAATGAATGGTCAAGGTATCATCACCTTCCAAAATGGAGATCAATATACAGGTGGTTTCAGCAATGGAGCCTTCAACGGAAAAGGTACCTTTCAATCCAAAGAAGGCTGGACCTACGAAGGTGATTTTGTAAATGGTCAGGCTGAAGGAAAAGGGAAACTAACAACAGAACAAGAAGTCGTTTATGAAGGGACTTTTAAACAAGGCGTTTTTCAACAAAAATAAAGCCTCCTTATCAAAGGAGGTATTGTTAGAATGTCAAAGTAAGCGCTTACCTGCAAACCCCTTTCTTTCCAAGTCCCTCTTCCAAGCAAGTTTGTGAAATAAAAAATATTTGAAATAAATTTCACAAACTTCAAAGATAAAACCTGATAAGAAAAGAAAATGAAATAAATTTCACAAGGAACTAAAAATTCTTTGTGAAATGTTTATGAAACTGTTTACAAAGTTGAAATAATGCGTTATAATAAACTTGTGAAAAAATTAACAAAGGATATCGATCCTTGAAAGCTATGGAGGAAAATATGGCTGATAAAAAAACTGTGACACCAGAGGAAAAGAAACTCGCTGCTGAAAAGCATGTCGATGGCTTGGTGCAAAAAGCTTTAGTTGCTCTTGAGGAAATGCGTAAACTCGACCAAGAACAGGTCGATTACATCGTTGCCAAAGCATCAGTAGCAGCTTTGGATGCCCACGGAGAATTGGCTTTACATGCCTTTGAAGAAACAGGACGTGGTGTATTCGAAGATAAAGCGACTAAGAACTTGTTTGCTTGTGAACACGTGGTAAACAACATGCGTCACACTAAAACAGTTGGCGTTATCGAAGAAGACGATGTAACAGGATTGACCCTGATTGCTGAACCAGTTGGTGTTGTTTGTGGTATCACTCCAACAACAAACCCAACATCAACAGCAATCTTCAAATCATTGATTTCATTGAAGACACGCAACCCAATCGTCTTTGCCTTCCATCCATCAGCACAAGAATCATCTGCTCATGCGGCTCGTATCGTTCGCGATGCAGCTATCGCAGCTGGTGCTCCTGAAAACTGTGTACAGTGGATTACTCAACCATCTATGGAAGCAACAAGTGCCCTTATGAACCACGAAGGTGTTGCGACAATTCTTGCAACTGGTGGGAATGCCATGGTTAAAGCGGCTTACTCATGTGGTAAACCAGCTCTTGGGGTAGGTGCCGGAAACGTTCCAGCTTATGTTGAAAAATCAGCTAACATTCGCCAAGCTGCACACGATATCGTTATGTCGAAATCATTTGATAACGGTATGGTCTGTGCATCTGAACAAGCAGTTATCATTGATAAAGAAATTTACGATGAATTTGTAGCAGAGTTCAAATCTTACCACACTTACTTTGTAAATAAGAAAGAAAAAGCTCTTCTTGAAGAATTCTGCTTCGGCGTGAAAGCAAACAGCAAAAACTGTGCTGGCGCGAAATTGAACGCTGACATCGTTGGTAAACCAGCAACTTGGATTGCAGAGCAAGCAGGATTTACAGTTCCAGAAGGAACAAACATTCTTGCTGCTGAATGTAAAGAAGTTGGTGAAAATGAGCCATTGACTCGTGAAAAATTGTCACCAGTTATCGCAGTTTTGAAATCTGAAAGCCGTGAAGATGGTATTACTAAGGCTCGTCAAATGGTTGAATTTAATGGTCTTGGACACTCAGCAGCTATCCACACAGCTGACGAAGAATTGACTAAAGAATTTGGTAAAGCTGTTAAAGCTATTCGTGTTATCTGTAACTCACCTTCTACTTTCGGTGGTATCGGGGACGTTTACAATGCCTTCTTGCCATCATTGACACTTGGATGTGGTTCTTACGGACGCAACTCAGTTGGGGATAACGTTAGTGCCATTAACCTCTTGAATATCAAAAAAGTCGGAAGACGGAGAAATAACATGCAATGGATGAAACTTCCTTCAAAAACATACTTTGAACGTGATTCAATTCAATACCTTCAAAAATGTCGTGACGTTGAACGTGTCATGATCGTTACTGACCATGCCATGGTAGAACTTGGTTTCCTTGATCGTATCATCGAACAACTTGACCTTCGTCGCAATAAGGTTGTTTATCAAATCTTCGCTGATGTAGAACCAGATCCAGATATCACAACTGTAAACCGTGGTACTGAAATCATGCGTGCCTTCAAACCAGATACAATCATCGCTCTTGGTGGTGGATCTCCAATGGATGCTGCTAAAGTAATGTGGCTCTTCTATGAGCAACCAGAAGTGGACTTCCGTGACCTTGTCCAAAAATTCATGGATATCCGTAAACGTGCCTTCAAATTCCCATTGCTTGGTAAGAAGACTAAATTCATCGCGATTCCAACTACATCTGGTACAGGATCTGAAGTAACACCATTTGCCGTTATCTCTGATAAAGCAAACAACCGTAAATACCCAATCGCTGACTACTCATTGACACCAACTGTGGCAATCGTAGACCCTGCTTTGGTATTGACAGTTCCTGGATTTGTTGCTGCGGACACTGGTATGGACGTATTGACCCACGCGACTGAAGCTTACGTATCACAAATGGCTAGCGACTACACTGATGGTCTTGCACTTCAAGCTATCAAACTTGTATTCGAAAACCTTGAAAGCTCAGTTAAGAATGCAGACTTCCATTCACGTGAAAAAATGCACAACGCTTCAACTATTGCTGGTATGGCCTTTGCTAATGCCTTCCTAGGTATTTCTCACTCAATGGCTCATAAGATTGGTGCGCAATTCCACACAATCCACGGTCGTACAAATGCTATCTTGCTTCCATATGTCATCCGCTACAACGGTACACGTCCAGCTAAGACAGCAACATGGCCTAAGTACAACTACTACCGTGCAGATGAAAAATACCAAGATATCGCACGCATGCTTGGCCTTCCAGCTTCTACTCCAGAAGAGGGTGTGGAATCTTACGCAAAAGCTGTCTACGAACTTGGTGAGCGCGTAGGTATCCAAATGAACTTCAAAGCACAAGGAATCGATGAAAAAGAATGGAAAGAACATTCTCGTGAATTGGCCTTCCTTGCTTATGAAGATCAATGTTCGCCTGCAAACCCACGTCTTCCAATGGTTGACCACATGCAAGAAATCATCGAAGATTCTTACTATGGTTACAAAGAAAGACCAGGACGCCGTAAATAATTGTTATCAGCCTAGAGGCAGGAATTTCCTGTCTCTTTTTTGTAATTCTATTTGAAAAATGGTATAATAATCGCATATATTTGTTTGGAAATCAAATCTTTTATAATCATGCGAGGGGCAAATGAACAAGATAAATGACTTAGGGGATAAAGTGCGACTTTTAAGAGAGGAGAAAGGACTTAGTCGCCCAGTATTTTGTGGGGATGAGTCTGAATTATCAGTCCGTCAGTTGGTGCGAATCGAAAAAGGAGAATTTCGCCCGACGATAAAAACACTAGAATATATTGCAGATAGATTAGAAATTCCGTCCTACGTCTTGATGCCAGATTATAAGGAATTGCCTAAACGTTACCAAGAATTAAAATACTTTCTTCTTCATCATCCTGACTATGGAGATAAGGAGTTGCAGGAGCAGAAGGAAGAATATTTTGATGAGATTTTTGAATGTTTTTATGATGATTTGCCACGTGATGAGAAAGTGGTAGTGGATTGTCTTCAAGCAATAGATGAAGTGAGAGCGACTAGTAATTCTTTATATGGAAGCAGTGTGATTGAGGACAGTCTTCAAGACTTACTATCCAGAGATGTATATAAGGCTGAGGACTTGTTGAAATTGAGACTGTATTTTCTTTGTCAGTTAATGGATGGTTTAAACGAGGGTGAGATAAAAAAGTCTGAGCATGAAACTATTCTTTATTTTCATGACAAATTAAGTTCTCAGGTTGATAAGATAGAGTTCGATTGTTTGGACTTACTTAGAGACTCCTTGTTAGCTTCTTTAACTTGTATAGAAATTATGGGGCTGTTTCATTATTTTAAGAGAGCGGTTGAGACCTTAAATAAAATAGGGCAGAAAACACGAGATTTTCAAAAACAACCGATTGTCTTGATGGTAGAATGGAAATATTATATTCATACCGATTATGATACAGCCAAACAAAAGTATGAAGAAGCAAAAATGATGGCGAGGATGTTTGGCAATGAGAAGTTAATCGTTAGTTTAGATAATGAATGGAGCGAAGACTTAGAAAGGTATTGTTAAATGCTTTATAGGAGTGACATTTCTGTCATTGAGGGAATGCCACTTTTTTGTTACAATGAATTTTACTTGATATACATCCAGAAGCAAACTAGGAAATAGAGAGAAAACTCTAAGTAGTAGGCCCGTAGGGGAAATCAGTGCTGAAGTAGCTTGAAGGATTTTCTATAAGTATGATGTATGACGATAACAGTTTTAAACAAGGGGGAAAGAATGTCCATTTTATCCATTAAAAATATTTCAAAGTTTTACACTTTGGACGGTAAACATCAAGAGCAGGCTCTAAGAAATATTAACCTGCATATTGCAAAAGGTAAAATTACAGCGATTTACGGTCCGTCAGGCTGTGGCAAAACCAGTCTACTAAACATCATCAGTGGTTTAGATAGACAATATGAAGGAGATTTAGAGTTTAAAGGGGAATCCCTCCGTGACTTATCAGAGATTGAACTAACTCAATTTCGTAAAGATAAGATTGGATTTGTATTTCAAAACTTTAACCTCATTCCTCATCAGTCTGTCTTGGACAATGTCAAGCTACCTCTCTATGTCAAAGATTTATCTGACAGGGAGATGACAATGATTGCAAAGGAGCAATTAAGTAACTTGGGCATGGAGCCTTTTATTGCTAAAAATGTTAAACAGCTTTCTGGCGGGCAAAAGCAACGTGTAGCAATCGCGCGTGCCTTGGTAAATCAGCCTGATATGATTGTAGCAGACGAGCCAACGGGTTCGCTGGATTCTCAATCCCAAGAAATGGTATTGGAAGTATTTAAAAATTTAGCCCAAACAGGGAAAACAGTATTGATCGTAACCCATAATCCAGAGGTTGCTGAATATGCAGATGTGATTATCAAAATGAAGGATGGTGAAGTCGTTGAAGAAGTCAAAAAATAAAGGATTGTCATTGAAAAATAAATTCAAACTTTCTTTAAATAACTTTATGGAAAGAAAGTGGCGTAATCTATTAATTGCGCTAGCAACCTCAATCGGTTTTGTAGGAGTCTTAATTTCTTTCGGCTTGGGAAATGCTTTGATTTCGATGATTGATGAAAATACGAATGGAGGTCAAATTCCTTCTCAAGTTCAGATTGCTTTAAACACAAAAAATGTTGGACGAGGCTTTTTGAACCAAGATGATAAGAACTATATCACAGATACAGTTGGAAAAGAAGCTATTAAATATTTGGAGAGTCCTTTTGGGATGACCATGTCAAATATGACTATAGATGGGCAAGAAATGGATCTGAGTCAAACGATGCCTTCTTATGCTCAAGTAGTGAGTCTCTATGAGGATACAAGTATCTCTGTTAGTAGTAATGAGATGGACAAAGTATTAGCCGGCTCCCTCTATACGGATGCAAATGAACAGGGTTTGACAATTCCAATCAGTTTACTTAAAAATTGGAATGAACAGACAGGAAACAATCTGACAGCTACTGATCTTATTGGCAAATCAGTCTCAGCAAGTATTGTAGAAAATGCTGCCGAAGCTAGCAAGACTGCTCAATTTCAAACAAAAATTGTTCGTGTGATTAATGATGAAGATGACATGGAGGACAGCAACAGTTTCATGTCGGCTCATCAAATGGAAACGATTTTGAAAGAAGCTGGATTTACAAAAGCTGTATCTTATTTTATCTTGGAACTCAAAGATCCATCACAGACAAAAGTGGTAACAGAAGAACTACAGAAAAATAAGAAGTATACTGTGCTTTCTCAACAGAAGGTTCTTGATATTGTGATTACCTTTATTCGTGTCATTCAGGGATTGTTGATTGTGCTTTCATCACAAGCTATTGTGGTAGCAGCGGTCATGATTGGTATCATTATTTACATCAATATCATGCAACGTTCTAAGGAAATAGGTGTCATGAAGGCAGTTGGTTATCAGAATCGTGATGTCAAAGGAATTTTTATTTACGAGGCTATCTGGATTGTAGGAATCGCCTTGCTACTGGCCTTTTTGGTAGCACAAGGGGTGGGAAGTTTGGCGAATGCGATTGTAAATCATTTTTATCCATCCATCACGAAGGTTTTTGAATTAAATCTTCTATCTATTTTAGGAACTCTAGCTTTCGCTCTATTACTTGGTTATGTATCAGCTTACTTCCCGGCGCGTAAAATTAGTAAAATGGATCCTGTAGAATCGCTACGATATGAATAGTAAGGGATTCCTTGATTTATAGTCTTGAAAAGAAACTAACATAGAAAAACAATGCCCGTACTTGCAATTAAACTTAAATAGTTATATAATAGGTTTGTTGAAAGGTGATTTGTAGTGATTCAAGTTACTCTTTTCACAATAAAAATTTCATGATTTTCATAAGGAGGAAATCACTAATGGTAGTTAAAGTTGGTATTAACGGTTTC
>ERZ1023464.30-NODE-30-length-33515-cov-5.335804_pt1 | contig 33515 bp, 26 predicted proteins | sample MGYA00380529_ERZ1023464 | MGnify/ENA primary metagenome ERZ1023464 (study PRJEB33173, sample SAMEA4830324) | metagenome | study: EMG produced TPA metagenomics assembly of the PRJEB25223 data set... | reverse complement strand
ACTAGCGTCGACTGGAAATATGGTGCGCTACGTGATTGAAAAATCTGGTCAGACCGACGGGGACGGTCGCAAGATTTACCAAGAGGCCGAAGCAGGAAATGCCCTTTGTCAAGAAGCCATTGAGCGCATGAACCGTAATCTGGCGCAAGGTTTGCTTAATATCCAGTATCTAATCGATCCAGATGTCATCAGTCTGGGAGGCTCTATCAGTCAAAATCCAGATTTTATTCAAGGTGTCAAGAAGGCTGTTGATAACTTTGTAGAGACCTACGAAGAATACACGGTCGCACCAGTTATCCAAGCCTGCACCTATCATGCAGATTCCAATCTCTACGGTGCCCTTGTCAACTGGCTACAGGAGGAAAATCAATGGTAAGATTTACAGGACTTAGTTCCAAACAAACTCAGGCAATCGACTTGCTGATAAAGCACATTTCGCTACCAGATGTAGATGTAGAGGTAGCTGTCGCTCAGTCTGACCAAGCCGCTATCTCTATCAAGGGTGAGGGTGATCATTATCAATTGACCTACCGCAAACCTCACCAACTTTATCGTGCCTTGTCCTTGTTGGCAACAGCTCTAGCAGAAGGTGATAAAGTAGAGATTGAGGAGCAGGCGGCTTATGAAGATTTAGCTTATATGGCAGACTGTTCGCGCAATGCGGTGCTGAATGTGGTTTCTGCCAAGCAGATGATTGAGGTCTTGGCTCTCATGGGCTACTCAACCTTTGAGCTTTACATGGAAGACACCTACCAGATTGAGGGGCGGCCTTACTTTGGCTATTTCCGCGGGGCTTATTCGGCTAAGGAGTTACAGGAAATCGAAGACTATGCCCAGCAGTTTGACATGACCTTTGTGCCCTGTATCCAGACCTTGGCCCACTTGTCAGCCTTTGTCAAATGGGGTGTCAAAGAAGTGCAGGAACTCCGTGATGTGGAGGATATTCTTCTCATTGGCGAAGAAAAGGTTTATGACCTGATTGATGGTATGTTTGCTACTCTATCTAAACTACAAACTCGCAAGGTCAATATCGGGATGGACGAAGCCCACTTGGTTGGTTTGGGACGCTACTTGATTCTGAACGGTGTTGTGGATCGTAGTCTCCTCATGTGCCAACACTTGGAGCGCGTGCTGGATATTGCAGACAAATATGGTTTCCACTGCCAGATGTGGAGCGATATGTTCTTTAAACTTATGTCAGCAGATGGGCAGTACGACCGTGATGTGGAAATTCCAGAGGAAACGCGTGTCTACCTAGACCGTCTCAAAGATCGTGTGACCTTGGTTTACTGGGACTATTATCAGGATAGCGAGGAAAAATACAACCGCAATTTCCGCAACCATCATAAGATTAGCCATGATCTTGCCTTTGCAGGGGGAGCTTGGAAGTGGATTGGTTTCACACCCAACAACCATTTCAGCCGTCTTATCGCTCTTGAAGCCAATAAGGCCTGTCGTGCCAATGATATCAAAGAAGTTATCGTGACAGGTTGGGGGGATAATGGTGGGGAAACAGCCCAATTCTCTGTCTTACCAAGCTTGCAAATTTGGGCAGAACTCAGCTACCGCAATGACCTAGACCGTTTGTCTGCACACTTCAAGACCAATACAGGTCTTTCGGTTGAAGATTTTATGCAGATTGACCTAGCTAATCTCTTGCCAGACCTACCAGGCAATCTTAGTGGCATCAATCCTAACCGCTATGCCTTTTATCAGGATATTCTCTGTCCGCTCCTTGACCGACACATGACACCTGAACAGGACAAGCCGCACTTCGCTCAGGCTGCTGAGACGCTTGCTAAGATTAAAGAAAAAGCTGGCAACTATGCCTACCTCTTTGAAACTCAGGCCCAGTTGAATGCCATTTTAAGTGGTAAAGTCGATGTGGGACGACGCATTCGTCAGGCTTACCAAGTGGGCGATAAAGAAAGTCTACAAGAAATCGCAAGACAAGAATTACCAGAACTTAGAAGCCAAATTGAGCACTTCCATGCCCTCTTTAGCCACCAATGGATGAAAGAAAACAAGGTCTTTGGCTTGGATACGGTCGATATCCGCATGGGCGGACTCTTGCAACGCATCAAGCGAGCAGAAAGCCGTATCGAAGCTTATCTGACTGGTCAGCTTGATCGCATCGACGAGCTAGAAGTGGAAATCTTACCATTTAACGACTTCTACGCAGACAAGGACTTCGCAGCCACAACAGCCAACCAGTGGCATACCATTGCTACAGCTTCAACCATCTACACGACATAAAAAATAAGAACACCTTGCCTTGAGCAGAGTGTTTCTCGTGAAACATCCCGTTCTTCAAAAGTACTCCACATAAAATAATTTGTGGAGTTTTTTCTATAATTAGTAGTTTAACCTAACCTGCAAATAGGAGTATACTAATAATGTAATCGTTATCAAAAGTCTAAAAAGGAATTTTTAGATGGATATCAAAATAAAAAGGGAGGAAATGATGAATAAGTTTTCAAAAACCTTGAGAGACAACTGGATCTTTCTCTTGATGGTTTTGCCAGGGGCGCTATGGTTGATTCTATTCTTCTACATTCCAGTATTTGGGAATGTGGTTGCCTTCAAAGACTACCACATGACCAGTAATGGTTTCATAGATAGTATTATGAATAGTAAATGGGTCGGACTCGATAATTTCAGATTCTTATTTAGTTCAAGAGACGCCTTTATTATCACACGAAATACTGTCCTCTACAATCTCGGCTTTATCTTTATTGGCTTGATTGTATCAGTAGGGATTGCCATTATCCTCAGTGAGCTCCGTTCTAAGAGAATGGTTAAGATCTTCCAAACTTCCATGTTGTTCCCTTACTTCTTGTCTTGGGTTATCATCAGTTTCTTTACAGATGCCTTCCTAAATATTGATAAAGGGGTGTTCAACCATTTTCTAGAGGCTATTGGGATGAAGGAAATCAATTTCTACGCTAACTTGGGCATCTGGCCATATCTCCTACTTTTCCTAGGTATTTGGAAAGGCTTTGGATATAGCAGTGTCATGTACTATGCGACAATTATGGGAATTGATCCAACTTACTACGAAGCAGCGACAGTGGACGGGGCTAGCAAATGGCAACGAATTCGCAATGTAACTATTCCACAGTTGACACCGTTGGTAACCGTATTGACCATCCTTGCAGTCGGAAATATCTTCCGTGCAGACTTCGGTCTTTTCTACCAAATCCCCCACAATGCTGGTCAGCTTTATAACGTAACCAACGTCTTGGACGTATATGTTTATAATGGCTTGACCCAGACAGCAGATATCGGGATGGCTTCAGCGGCAGGTCTCTATCAATCAGTAGTCGGCTTGATTCTGGTTATCCTATCAAACTTACTTGCAAGACGAGTTGATCCAAACTCAGCCTTGTTCTAGAAAGGAGGAGAATATGGCAGAAAAGAAAATTAAAAAAGAAAAAATTGATAATGTCGGCATTCACTCCTTCAGTAAGAAAGCAGATATCTTCTTCAGTATCATTTCTGGTTTGATCGCCCTCTCTTGTATCCTACCCTTTGTATTCGTTATTGTTATTTCGGTGACAGATGAAAAGAGTATCCTCCAAAATGGATATAGCTTCTTCCCATCCCAATTCGGTTTAGACGGTTTTGAATTTTTGGCACAGTTTAAGGATAAAATCCTCCAAGCCCTCTTCATCTCAGTCTTTGTAACAGTGGTGGGGACTATCACAAACGTTTTTATCACAACAACTTATGCCTACGCTATTTCACGGACAACCTTTAAGTATCGCAGATTCTTTACGATTTTTGCCCTTCTTAGTATGTTGTTCAACGCTGGTTTGGTACCGGGCTATATCGTGGTAACTCGTTTACTTCAACTTGGTGATACAGTTTGGGCCTTGATTGTTCCAATGCTTCTCTCACCATTTAACATCATCTTGATGCGTTCCTTCTTCAAGAAGACCATTCCAGAAGCCATTCTAGAATCTGCTCGTATCGATGGTGCCAGTGAAGCCCGGATCTTCTTCCAAATCTGTTTACCATTGTCACTACCAGGTATCGCAACCATTACGCTCTTAACAGCTCTTGGTTTCTGGAATGACTGGTTCAATGCCCTTCTTTATATCAAGAGTGACAACTTGTATCCATTGCAATATTTGCTTATGCAAATCCAACAAAATATGGACTACATCGCTAAAGCAGTCGGCCTATCTGGTCAACTTGGAGTTGCTCTACCGAAAGAAACAGGACGTATGGCCATGGTTGTGGTCGCAACCCTTCCAATCGCGATTTTGTATCCATTCTTCCAACGCTACTTTGTAAAAGGTTTGACTATCGGTGGTGTGAAAGAATAGTGCTTGTTGAGAAAGAACATTTCTCAGTTCCCAACTTCCCTTGTGTGAAGTTAATACTCTTCGAAAATCTCTTCAAACCGCGTCAACGTCGCCTTGCCGTAGGTATAGGTAACTGACTTCGTCAGTCTTATCTACAACCTCAAAACTGTGTTTTGAGCTGACTTCGTCAGTTCTATCTGCAACCTCAAAACAGTGTTTTGAGCAACCTGCGGTTAGTTTCCTAGTTTGCTCTTTGATTTTCATTGAGTATAAGATCATTACATTGTTTATAAGTTTAAAAATAAAAAAAGGAGTTTTTATCATGAAAAACTGGAAAAAATATGCTTTTGCATCTGCTAGTGTAGTCGCTTTGGCTGCAGGTCTTGCTGCTTGTGGAAATTTGACAGGTAACAGCAAAAAAGCTGCTGATTCAGGTGACAAACCTGTTATCAAAATGTACCAAATCGGTGACAAACCAGATAACTTGGATGAATTGTTAGAAAATGCTAACAAAATTATCGGTGAAAAAGTTGGTGCTAAATTGGATATCCAATATCTTGGATGGGGTGACTATGATAAGAAAATGTCAGTTATCACATCATCTGGTGAAAACTACGATATCGCATTTGCATCTAACTATGTTGTAAATGCTCAAAAAGGTGCTTATGCTGACTTGACTGATTTGTATAAGAAAGAAGGGGCAGAGCTTTACAAAGCACTTGACCCAGCTTACATCAAAGGTAACAGCATTAACGGTAAAATTTACGCAGTTCCAGTTGCAGCCAACGTTGCATCATCTCAAAACTTCGCCTTCAACGGAACTCTTCTTGCTAAATACGGTATCGATATTTCAGGTGTCACTTCATACGAAACACTTGAACCAGTCTTGAAACAAATCAAAGAAAAAGCTCCAGATGTAGTGCCATTTGCGGTTACTAAGAACTTCATCCCATCTGATAACTTTGACTACCCAGTTCCAAATGGACTTCCATTTGTTATCGACCTTGAAGGGGACACTACTAAGATCGTAAATCGTTACGAAGTACCTCGTTTCAAAGAACACTTGAAGACTCTTCACAAATTCTATGAAGCTGGATATATTCCAAAAGACGTAGCAACAAGCGATACTTCATTTGACCTTCAACAAGATACTTGGTTCGTTCGTGAAGAAACAGTAGGACCAGCTGACTACGGTAACAGCTTGCTTTCACGTGTTGCAAATAAAGATATCCAAATCAAACCAATCACTAACTTCATCAAGAAAAACCAAACAACACAAGTTGCTAACTTTGTAATCTCAAACAACTCTAAGAACAAAGAAAAATCAATGGAGGTGTTGAACCTCTTGAACACTAACCCAGAACTCTTGAATGGTCTTGTTTATGGTCCAGAAGGCAAGAACTGGGAAAAACTTGCAGGTAAAGAAAACCGTGTTAAAGTCCTTGATGGCTACAAAGGAAACACTCACATGGGTGGATGGAACACTGGTAATAACTGGATTCTTTACATCAATGAAAACGTTACAGACCAACAAATCGAAGATTCTAAAAAACAATTGGCTGAAGCTAAAGAATCTCCAGCGCTTGGATTCATCTTTAACACTGACAATGTGAAATCTGAAATCTCAGCTATCTCTAACACAATGCAACAATTCGATACAGCTATCAACACTGGTACTGTAGACCCAGACAAAGCTATTCCAGAATTGATGGAAAAATTGAAATCTGAAGGTGCCTACGAAAAAGTATTGAACGAAATGCAAAAACAATACGATGAATTCTTGAAAAACAAAAAATTATAAGAATAATTGATTTCGTGTATTCATTCCTAATTCCTAAAAACTGAATCACTGTTTTCCTCAGGCTTATCTGGGGGAGGCAGTGATTTTTTGAAACGAGAGCATATATATCCATTCTTTTCTTATCATTATTTAAACATTCAGGAAATATTAAGACCCCTCTACAATTTCCAGTCAAATAAATTGCATTCGTTTTCTTAAGCAGGTATACTAGTATAGTTAGATGAAAAATTCTGAAAATTTAAGAATAGAAAAGAGAACAAATCTTATGGCAAAAGATATTCGTGTCTTACTTTACTACCTTTACACTCCAATTGAAAATGCAGAGCAATTTGCTGCAGACCACTTGGCTTTCTGTAAATCAATCGGCCTTAAAGGTCGTATCCTAGTCGCTGACGAAGGAATTAACGGAACAGTTTCAGGTGACTACGAAACAACTCAAAAATACATGGACTACGTTCACAGCCTCCCAGGCATGGAAGACCTCTGGTTCAAGATTGACGAAGAGAATGAACAAGCCTTCAAGAAGATGTTTGTTCGCTACAAGAAAGAAATTGTCCACCTTGGTTTGGAAGACAACGACTTTGACAACGACATCAACCCACTTGAAACAACAGGTGCTTACTTGTCTCCAAAAGAGTTCAAAGAAGCTCTTCTTGACGAAGATACAGTTGTCCTTGACACTCGTAACGATTACGAGTACGACCTAGGACATTTCCGTGGGGCTATCCGCCCAGATATCCGCAACTTCCGTGAGTTGCCACAATGGGTCCGTGACAACAAGGAAAAATTCATGGACAAGCGCGTCGTAGTTTACTGTACAGGTGGAGTTCGCTGTGAGAAATTCTCAGGCTGGATGGTTCGTGAAGGCTACAAAGATGTCGGCCAATTGCACGGAGGAATTGCAACTTACGGTAAAGACCCAGAAGTCCAAGGCGAGCTTTGGGATGGGAAAATGTACGTCTTTGACGAGCGTATTGCCGTAGATGTTAACCATGTCAATCCAACTATCGTAGGAAAAGACTGGTTTGATGGAACACCATGTGAACGTTATGTCAACTGTGGAAATCCATTCTGTAACCGTCGTATCTTGACATCAGAAGAAAATGAAGACAAGTACCTTCGTGGATGCTCACACGAGTGCCGTGTTCACCCACGTAACCGCTATGTTTCAGAAAATGAATTGACACAAGCTGAAGTTGTCGAGCGCCTAGCCGCTATCGGTGAAAGCTTGGATCAAGCAGCTACTGTATAAGATTAAACAGTCCTTAGGGGCTGTTTTTCTATGCTTTTTACTCAAAAATCTAAAGTTTGTTTCTGTATCTTTCAGGAAAATAGGGTATACTATATGTAAACGATTTCAAAGGAGTCCAGTTATGACGAAAACATTTTTTATTCCAAATAAACAGAGCATTTTAGGAGAACAGGAAATTTTGACTGCCAAGTCTATCTTGGCCTTGGTAGATGGTTTGGAGTCACATAGCTATGATGCAGTCTATCTCCGTCAGCCTCTTAACCGTCTCGAGTATATCGAGTGTGCGATAGTGGGGCAATCACAATTTCTTTTTAAGGTCAGTTATGATGATGGTCAAAAGGCTTACCGTGTAGATCTTCCTGACCTACTAACGAAGACAGACTGGGAGATCATCAAGTCATTTTTAGATGCTTTGCTTGCTTATACAGGAACTGAGATTGAGGGGCTAGATGGTTTTGACTTTGAAGCTTATTTCCAAGCAAGTATTCAAACTTATATTGCAGACACTGCAGCCCGTTTTACGATTTGCCAAGGAATTTTTAATCCTGTTTTCTTTAGTTATGAGGACTTGAAAAGCTTTTTAGAGGCAGACGGCTTGGCTCAGTTTGAAGCGCGTGTGCGTGCGGTTCAAGAGACGGATGCTTACTTTGCAAGAGTTTCCTTCTATCAGGATGGAGAAGACCAAGTGAACGGTGTTTACCATCTGGCTCAAGGCGTCAAGACAGTATTACCGAGAGAACCATTTGTTCCTGCTGCCTATATTGAGCAATTGGTGGATAAGGAAGTGCAGTGGGAGATTGACTTGGTTCAAATCACGGGAGACGGCTCTAAACCAGAAGACTATGAAGCTGTCGCTCGTTTGGATTATACAAAATTCCTAGAGTCACTACCAAAAGCATTTTACCACCAACTAGATGCCAATCAATTAGAAGTGCAACCCATCTTAGACAAAGATTTTAAAGCATTAGCACAAGAAAAGTAAAGCAGAAGCAGGTCAATCGACTTGCTTTTTTGACATAGAAAAAATCCTGCCATGAAAGACAGGATTGCTACTCAATGACAATCAAAGAGCAAACTAGGAAGCTAGCCGCAGGCTGCTCAAAACACTGTTTTGAGGTTGTAGATAAGACTGACAAAGTCAGGAACATATATCTACGGTAAGGCGAAGCTGACGTGGTTTGAAGAGATTTTCGAAGAGTATGAAGTTTAAAGAAAGGCCAAGATACGAAGATAATCTCCAATCAGTGCCACTTCAGCTACAAAGAAGAGGAGGATGATCACTCCGTTAACAAGGACAGACAAGAATAATTGATAGAAGGAGTCGGTTTCACTGGCTTGACTTGGTCTTGTAATGATATGGAGACTGGCAAGCAGAATGATTCCAATGCTAATCACACACAAGAGGGCTGTGAATCGTAGGCTATCAAAGAAGGCAAAGAAACTAGCAATAGCAGTGAGGAAGATTGGAATTGCCAAGAGTTGACTATATTGTTGGAGAACCTTTTCTAGCGTCCAGTCTTTTTCCTGGTGGATAAATCGCCTCACAACGAAACTACCCAAGAGGAATGAAAAGAAGAAGAGTGTTGTTGCTACTAGGATAGAGATAATCGAAAAGAGATTTAATGAAGCAAATTGTTCAGGGAAGTGATTATGCATAGTTGCTATATGTCCATAGTAAGCATGTTTGATGTGGTAGATACTAAAGAAAAAGGAAGATGCAGAAAACAGAATAAGTAAGAGAAAGGCTGTGTAACTGTGTGTGCTACTTGTTTCAAGCTTGCTTGTAGGAGATTTGATTGCTTCCGCTAGCCAAGACCAAAAATCAAGCGCTTGCTCTTTCCATCTATCCGTAGATTTTGGAGCTTGGTCGGGGATATAAGGACTTTCTAAGGATTGACTGATAAGAAGTGGCTCTTTCGTGGTTGTTTTTTGCTGAGGAAGTGCCTCTTGGCTTTCTTCAGCTATAGTGACTTTTTCGGTTTCACTAGGAAGGTCTGACTCTTCTTCAGTAGAATGGGATGCCTTCTTTTCTTCTATTTCTGTTCTCGCTTCACCGTCTTCAGGCGTTTCAATTTTCTCTTCTTGCTGGCTTTCCAATTCGACTTCAGCTTGAGAAACTTCCTTCTCTAACTGAGTATTTTTTTCAATTGGCGTATCGAGATCGGCTATCGTTTCTTCAGCCTTGTCTGCAACATCTTGGACTTGTTCATCAGGCTTGTTCTTGCTTGTTGTTTTTACAAAATCATTACTTTCAAACCATTCTTGTTTCATGGTAGAACCTCCTTTTTAGTGGGTTATGTGTCATAGTGGTCGATATAAATAGGTTTATTAAGGTCTGTTAGCTGTAGTTTCAAGACTAATATAATCATCAGCCTTAGCGATGAGTTGACCTTTTGCATCAGTTTTTTCAGTTTTGTAAGGGTTGCTTAATTCGTTGGGGTGGCGTTGACTCTCATCTCTCGATAACTGATAAATAGGACCATGGTGACTCGAGAGATCTAAGTTAATTTCTTGGCTTTCTTTTTGAGTTAGCATGATACTGAGCGCATTTTTAGAAGATAGTTCTACTTTACCATATACTTTAATATTTTCAGCGCGGAAGTGATGTTCTGTTGACTCTAGCTGACTATCTGTAAGGTCTGTATCGAAGATATTAACGATATTGGGCGTTGTGAGTTTACTGTTTTTGATACGACTTCCTTTAATTCGGAGGATATAGCTGTTTGTATTGAGGGTCGCATTTTCAAGACTGGCATTGGTGATACTAGTTTGACCGCGATTGGCTGAGATGTTGATCCCTTTTAAAGCTCTTCCTTTTGGCAATTGGAGAACAACTTCATCAAAACGACTAGAGTAGCTACTTGCGATATGGAGAATCCCGCCGATTCCAGAAGAGAGAAATGGAGTTTCAGACAGTTTCTTATCAGTGAGGCTTAGAGTTTTGTCGTTTTGATTTGTGACAAGATCATGGTTAGCAGAAATAGATGGATGATAAGAAATGTGGATTTGATCATCGAAAGAGTCTGTGATGGTCAGCGCGTGTTGGTGGAGCGTGATCTCTAGGTTTTCGACTTCCTTGCCAAAGGTCAACTCTTCCATCCGACTATCATAGACAGGCTCCTTGGACATGGCAAGCAAACTCTTAATCCCGTCAGATTGGATGCCTACAAAGAGCAGGATAAAGCCGATAATGGTAGTCACCACACCAAAAATGAGAAATCCTTTTGTCAATTTACGCATGCTGGTCACCTCTCTTTCCTTTTTTGAGAACAAATTGCACCAGGCGAACAATGAGTAGACCGAAGAAGCGGGCTACATAGGAAATACCTAGTAAGACTAGTGAAGAAGCACCGATAGCCAGTAAACCAGCACCAAAAATCAAGATAAAGGCTGATTTGGCTTGGGCGAGAACAGTGAAACTTTCAACTAAAAATAGGAATCCGCCGATGATACCAAGTATGGAAACCGTAAAGAAAGCCAAGATGACAGTCAAGGCTGCCACAAGGATTGCGAACAGGGACACGAGGATGGCGATTCCCAGAGGAATACCGATGGGTGCCGCAAGGAGAGCTAACAAGGCGATATGCAAAATTTGTCGGTTATTCTTTTGAGCGGGTGCCTCATTGATTTTTTTATCGAGGAGATTTGATAGAACTTCGTGGGCTGCTTCCTTAGGAGTTCCCAAGCTAGCGATGAGTTCTTCTTCTCCCTCGACTCCAGCATCGTCAAAGAGTTCTCTGAAATAGTCCATGGCTTCGATGCGATCAGCTTCAGGTAGTTTCTTGAGATAGAGTTCTAGCTGAGTCAGGTATTCAGTTCTTGTCATGGCGGATACTCCCTTCTATGATGCCATTGATGGTGTCTGTATAGAGTGCCCATTCATCTTTTAGGGTCACGAGCTGCTCTATACCACCATTTGTCAAGGAGTAGTATTTGCGCATGCGACCTTGGAACTCTCTAGAATAGGTTGTCAGAAAGCTATTGCCTTCCAATTTTTTTAGGATAGGATAGAGTGTGGATTCTTTGATATTAGCGATCAGCTTAATGGTTTGGCTAATCTCATAACCATAAGAATCATCCTGCTCCAGTACGGCCAAGATGAGAAATTCAATCAAGGCAGAGGATGTTGGAAAGTACATGGGGAACCTCCTTTTCTAATGTGTAAGATTTTTATATATAATTTTTCTACACATACATTGTACATCTAAAAGAAAGCCCTGTCAAGAGAAATGTGTAAAATTTTTATATATAAAAAACTTCTAGGCAAAACTAGAAGTTTAGAGGAACTAATATCAGCTATTTCACAGAAATTTATATTTTAAAGATAAGCTAGAATCATGATTAATAATTTAGGATGTTATCTCTTATGCCGTCTAGCAATGGGATAAACTCAGTAAAATCGAATTCCTTATAATTCTTTAGAACATACTTTGAAAAAATATCCTTTCCATAATGATTAGCACCACCACCTTTGGAGAATGTCTTCCCTTTTAAAGTGGGTGGCAAATTACATGACAATAATAGGTCTTCAATATCAGAAGAATTCCCATTATTTCTATTGGATAATAACGGCGTTGCCATTATGTACAAATTATTTTTCTTAGTAATCCTATTAAATGATGTTCCTCTAATTTTACCTAGAACATTGCTACTAACTTTTAAATCAACAGCATGGTTACAAAATTTAAAAAGTGGATTACCGGAAGGCTCGTTATCAAATAAAAATATAGTAGGATTTTTGGGTTTTTTTGTTGTTAAATTAGAAAAATACTCTATATAATTAGGATACAGTTCCTTGTAAATATCTTTTCCATCATTTGTTGTAGGAAAACGCTGCTTAAAAAAATTTGAAGGTATTTGATTAGAAAAATAATTATACCAATATTTAAAACCTTCTCCTCCTTCTGGTACATTGAAAAGGTACTCTATTGTATTAGTATGGTTTAGAAATTCAATTTTAAATGTAAACTTATTCCCATTTTTTTCAATAAGTTCTGGATATTTTTGATAAAGATTTTTTAAAGCTGCTTTAATATATCGTGGATCAGTTTTTCCTTCTGTTATAATTATAGGTTTGTCATTCCCGAAAAAATATTTATAAAATAGAAATTTTTTATATTCTTTTTCTTTGGAATTAAATAAAGACATATAAACTTCTTTTTCATTTTCTGGGATACTGTAGAGCTCTGTTGGTAAATTATAAGTATTATGTTTTATATTATAGAATGATTCTTTTCGTAAATCTTTATTATAAAAGATATATTTCCAATAATATTTTGATTCAGATTTTTTTGATGAATTTCTTCCTAATAAATATTTTTGTGAATCTAGATTATTTTGTATCAGGGATTTTTTATAAAGTAGGTAGTTGTTGTATTGATCTATTTGAAAAATAAAAGCAAAGCGTCCCGTTAGTTGATTGATCGTTCCTGGTTTCTTATCTATTTCAAAAGCTCCATCTTTGTATAATTGAAAGGCCATTGCGCGAGTATTTTTTATGTACTCTCTTTTTACATTTATCTTTTTGTTGACAACCAGTCCAGTCACTTCTTGGCGCTGCATGTTATTACTCAATCGTGTTTTTTTAGGATTAATTTCAAAACCAGATGAGATGATTACCTCCTCTAATTCAGTTAAAAAGTTATTTAACTCTTTGCTTGCTCTCAGTTTATTAGAGTTTAGTTCACGATTTGTCGAAAAAGTCATATCATCGGCATATCTAGAATATGTAAAACGATATTTTTTAGCAATTTTGACAATCCGATAATCTAAAATTCTAGTAATTAAATTTGTGATGATGGGAGAAGAAGGGGCTCCTTGTGGTAACTTACCTTGGTAACATGCAATTTGAGCAATTACTGTAGCAATTTCTGGTGAAACAGCAAAATCCTTGTCTTTTATAAAGAAGCCTCTTACTCTTCCAAAATTAAAAGAATCAAAAAAGTTTTTCAAGTCAATGTTCAGAATGTATTTCTTGTTTCGATGCATCTGAGAGTTGGTAATAATGCTTTTCCCCTTTTCAAATGCATGAGAGAGAACAGGCTTTTTTTCTTTAGGTTTGAATTCCAAAACTTCCAGAAAACACTCCCATAAAACATCAGCTAATTTTTTCTGAAGAAATTTTAGATTCTGTTTAGGTGCATGTATAACTCTCTCTCCACCATTTTTTTTAGGTATTGTGAAAGAGTCGTATAAATTATCGGTTTTTATAATGTACAATAAATAGTTAATGTATCTGGCGTTTTTAAAACCAAGAAGCCTTGCAAAGTCATCCTTGGTTTCTAATCGATTTAATTTAGTCATTATCTTATCCTTAATAAAAAAGCGCATGAAAACTCTTACGCGAACGACAGTATAGAAATCTTCCTTCAGCAGAGATAAAACATACTGCAACTTTTCCAGAAGAAACCTAATTTCCTTAGTTTTGGGATTACTGGAGTGAGCTGAACACTCTGGTAACATTTTTGTTAATACTTGCGAACACACAAGTCAAAAATCTAATCATGCGCAACTTTATTCTATCACAAAATAACCTGTTAATCTAGAATTAAGACATTTTAGATTATAAATTTTTATAAACACCTCAAAAAAGCCAGACAGAGCCTAGCTTTGTATTGTTTATAGTTGTGATAGATTTTAGAAAATTAAAGTATCTTATCAGCCCGGTCCACCATAAAGAGCGAGACGGTCATGATGATATCGATGACTAGAAGGGTAAGGACAGCTGGTACCCAAGAGTGGAAAAGGTCAAAACTGTAACCAAAGAGGGTTGGCCCAAAGGCTGCTAAGATATAGCCTCCTGTTTGAGATAGGCCGGACAATTGAGCTGTCTTTTCAGGGGAACTTGTCTTGAGTGAAAAGTTGACCATGAGATAAGGGAAAAGGGCGCTGGTTGCGGTTCCGATGAGAAGATGGATGGCAAGCCAGTAAAAGAAATTACCGACTGGGAAAAAGAGCATGGAAATGCCGACCACGCCAGCTAGTGAGACCAGAGTGAGCATGAGCTGACGGTTACGAGTTGATAAGCTGGTTGTTAGGCTTGGGATAGTCATTGAAAAAGGAATGCTAATCAGAGAGAAGATAGAAGTGAGTAAGCCAGCTTCGTGACTGGATAGGCCTGCGTGGATGGCCATGGTAGGTAGCCAGGTCATAGCGGTGTAAAAGAGCAAGGATTGAAAACCTGCAAAGACGATAACTGCCCAGACCTGTTTATTACGCATGACCTTTGTTTGGCTTTTTTGTTTGGTTTGTGGAGCTAGTCTGTGATTATAGCGGTGATTTGGGAGCCAGACCAAAAAAGTTGCTAGACAGAGCAGGGTGAGGAGGATGATGAGGCCTTTCCAAGAACTGGCTTGTGTAATAGGCACAGCTATATAGGAAGCCAGAGCCGTTGCAATCCCCATAGAAGTTACATATAAGGTAGTCAGAAAACCAATTTTCTTTGGTTGATTGGCTTGGATGAGACTAGGAAGCAGAACATTGATGACTGCGATGCTTGCCCCAACCATCAAGGTTCCTAGATAGAGCAGGGGTAGATTGATTAGTCGAATGAGAGAACCGATGGTCAAGAAGAAAAGGCTGTAGGTGAAGAGATGCTCCAAGCCAATTTTCTGAGCCAGTCGGGTAGAAAAGAGTGAGAAGAGGGTAAACATGAGGAGGGGAAGGCTGGTCAAGACACCAAGTGAACTAACTTCGACTCCAAGCCCTTGCGAAATATCTCCCAATATAATGGGTAAAACAGTAAATGGAGTCCGCAAGGAAACACCAATCAGGATAATACCTGGAACAAAAAAGAGTGATTGCTTTTTCATATAATACCTCTCCTAGCTGATTTTAATAACAGCTTATTTTAAGGTTTTTTCCCTATAATGTCAAGTAAGGTTTCTGGCTTTCAAGATAAAAATGGGAAAGTCTTGAAAATTATGATAAAATAGTGGAAGGAAAAATTCAGGAGAGTAGTAGTGACTCAAAATGTTGAAAGTCTTCTCGTATCCATTGTAATCAGTGCATACAATGAAGAAAAATATCTGCCTGGTCTAATTGAAGACTTAAAAAATCAAACCTACCCTAAAGAAAATATTGAAATTCTATTTATAAATGCTATGTCTACAGATGGGACAACAGCCATCATTCAGCAATTTATAAAAGAAGACACAGAGTTTAACTCAATTAGATTGTATAACAATCCTAAGAAAAATCAAGCTAGTGGTTTTAACCTGGGAGTTAAACATTCTGTAGGGGACCTTATTTTAAAAATTGATGCTCATTCAAAAGTTACTGAGAGTTTTGTAATGAATAATGTGGCTGTTATTCAACAAGGTGAATCTGTCTGTGGGGGACCTAGACCGACGATTGTTGAAGGAAAGGGAAAATGGGCAGAGACCTTGCATCTTGTTGAGGAAAATATGTTTGGCAGTAGCATTGCCAATTATCGAAATAGTTCCGAAGATAGATATGTTTCTTCTATTTTTCATGGGATGTATAAACGAGAGGTTTTCCAGAAGGTTGGTTTAGTAAATGAGCAACTTGGCCGAACTGAAGATAATGATATTCATTATAGAATTCGAGAACATGGTTATAAAATCCGCTATAGCCCAAGTATTCTATCTTATCAGTATATTCGACCAACATTCAAGAAAATGCTGCATCAAAAGTATTCAAATGGTTTGTGGATTGGCTTGACAAGTCATGTTCAGCCTAAGTGTTTATCATTATTTCACTATGTTCCTTGTTTATTTGTTTTGAGTCTTGTGTTTAGTCTAGCATTGTTACCGATCACATTCGTATTCATAACTTTACTATTAGGTGCATATTTTCTACTTTTGTCATTACTCACTTTGCTGACTTTATTAAAACATAAAAATGGATTTCTAATTGTGATGCCCTTTCTTTTATTTTCCATTCACTTTGCTTATGGCCTTGGAACGGTTGTAGGTTTAATTAGAGGATTTAAATGGAAGAAAGAGTACAAGGGAACAGTAATTTATTTGGAAAAATAAGCCAAATAAATTAAAATGTGCTACAATAACAATATAGTAAAACTCTTTTAAGGAGGAGTAAATTTCTATGAATAAAAAACTCACAGATTATGTGATTGATCTGGTGGAAATTTTAAATAAACAACAAAAACAGGTTTTCTGGGGAATATTTGATATTTTGAGTATGGTGGTTTCTATCATTGTATCTTATATCTTATTCTACGGATTGATTAATCCAGCACCTGTTGACTACATTATCTATACGAGTCTGGCCTTCCTGTTCTATCAATTGATGATTGGATTTTGGGGGTTGAATGCTAGTATTAGTCGTTACAGCAAGATCACAGATTTTATGAAAATCTTTTTTGGTGTGACTGCCAGCAGTGTCTTGTCATATAGTATCTGCTATGCCTTCTTGCCACTCTTTTCAATCCGTTTCATCATTCTCTTTATCTTGTTGAGTACCTTCTTGATTTTATTGCCACGGATTACTTGGCAGTTAATCTATTCAAGGCGCAAAAAAGGTAGTGGTGATGGAGAACACCGTCGGACCTTCTTGATTGGCGCTGGTGATGGTGGGGCCCTCTTTATGGATAGTTACCAACATCCAACCAGTGAATTAGAACTTGTCGGTATTTTGGATAAGGATGCTAAGAAAAAGGGTCAAAAACTTGGTGGGATTCCTGTTTTGGGCTCTTATGATGATCTGCCTGAATTAGCCAAACGTCATCAAATCGAGCGAGTTATCGTTGCAATTCCGTCGCTTGATCCGTCAGAATATGAGCGTATCTTGCAGATGTGTAATAAGCTGGGTGTCAAATGTTACAAGATGCCTAAGGTTGAAACTGTTGTTCAAGGACTTCACCAAGCAGGTGGAGGCTTCCAGAAGATTGATATCACAGACCTTTTGGGGCGTCAGGAAATTCGTCTTGACGAATCGCGTCTGGGGGCAGAACTTACTGGAAAAACAATCTTGGTTACAGGTGCTGGTGGCTCAATCGGTTCTGAAATCTGTCGCCAAGTTAGTCGTTTCAATCCTGAACGCATTGTCTTGCTCGGTCATGGGGAAAACTCAATTTACCTTGTGTATCATGAATTGATTCGCAAGTTCCAAGGGATTGATTATGTACCTGTGATTGCGGACATTCAAGACTATGATCGTTTGTTGCAAGTCTTTGAGCAGTACAAACCTGCTATTGTTTATCATGCGGCTGCTCACAAGCACGTTCCTATGATGGAGCGCAATCCAAAAGAAGCCTTCAAAAACAATATCCGCGGAACCTACAATGTTGCTAGAGCTGTTGATGAAGCCAAAGTACCTAAGATGGTTATGATTTCGACAGATAAGGCGGTTAATCCACCAAATGTTATGGGAGCAACCAAGCGCGTGGCTGAGTTGATTGTCACTGGCTTTAACCAACGTAGCCAATCAACCTACTGTGCAGTTCGTTTTGGAAATGTTCTTGGTAGCCGTGGTAGTGTCATTCCAGTCTTTGAACGTCAGATTGCTGAAGGTGGGCCTGTAACGGTGACAGACTTCCGCATGACCCGTTACTTTATGACCATTCCAGAAGCTAGCCGTTTGGTTATCCATGCTGGTGCTTATGCTAAAGATGGAGAAGTCTTTATCCTTGATATGGGTAAACCAGTCAAGATTTATGACTTGGCCAAGAAAATGGTCCTTCTAAGTGGTCATACTGAAAGCGAAATTCCAATCGTTGAAGTTGGAATCCGCCCAGGTGAAAAACTCTACGAAGAACTCTTGGTTTCGACCGAATTGGTTGATAACCAAGTTATGGATAAGATTTTCGTTGGTAAGGTTAATGTCATGCCTCTAGAAGCTATCGACCAAAAAATTGAAGAGTTTCGAACTCTCAGTGGAGATGAGTTGAAGCAGGCCATTATCGCCTTTGCCAATCAAACCACCCACGTTGAATAAAAAAGAAAACGCATATTATCAGGTGCAGTTCAAAAGAGCCTTGATAATATGCGTTTTGTTATGTATAGATTGACTCATTTTCTTCTGAAATGGGGTTGTCGCCCAGTCTATGTTATTGAAAATACCCCAAAACTTCTAAGGGTTTGTGGGCCATATAATCAGGCTGATAGTTGAGCAAATCTGCTTGCTCTCCAAATCCCCAAGTGACGGCCAATTTCTGGATGCCTGTTTCTTGAGCTCCAAGCATATCAAACTTGGTATCTCCAATGATGATGGCTTGTTCCGGTGCTAGTTGATGTGTCTGCAAGGCTTGGCGAATGACATCTGCCTTATGGGGTGCTTCAGGGCTGGAACCATAAATGCCATCAAAGAAATGATAGATTCCCAAGTTCTTAGTCATGTCTTGAGCGGTTGGAGTATTCTTTGTAGTGGTGATATAAAGAGGGTAATTGCTCGATAACTTCTCAAGCAAGTCTACAATCTGAGGAAAGAGTTGAGCTTCATGGATGCCTTTTGCCTTGTAGTAAGAACGGTATATCTGGACAGCCTTAGAAATTTGGTCTTTGGGAAGGCAGGTCGCAAAACTACTTTCAAGAGGCGGTCCCATAAAACCACGAATCGTTTTGGCATCAGGGCTAGGCACCCCCAGCTCCTTAAAGGTATGGGTAAAGGCATTGTGAATCCCGATAGAACTGTCAACGAGGGTTCCATCCAGATCGAAAAAGATAGCTGTGATAGAGGTCATGGTTTCTCCTATTTTGATAAGTTATTCTCCGAAAATTTCTTTTTGGAGACGACGACCAGTAGGGGTGGCAGCGAGTCCACCTTCAGCTGTTTCACGAAAGGCAGTTGGCATGCTTGCTCCTACTTGGTACATGGCATCGATAACTTCATCCACAGGAATTTTAGATTCGATCCCTGCCAAAGCCATGTCTGCTGCGATGAAGGCAAAGCTGGCTCCCATGGCATTACGTTTAACACAGGGAACCTCAACCAAGCCGGCAACAGGGTCACAGATGAGGCCCAGCATATTTTTAATGACAAAGGCAATAGCTTGACTGGCTTGGTAGGGTGTCCCACCTGCAGCTAGGGTCAAGGCGGCAGCACTCATAGCGGAGGCCGAACCAACCTCGGCCTGGCACCCACCCTCAGCACCTGAGATAGAGGCATTGTTTGCGATGACTAGTCCAAAGGCACCGGCAGCAAAGAGGAAATCCAGCTGCTGTTCGTGGCTGAGGTCTAATTTTTCAATAGCAGCAGTGAGAACTGAGGGCAAACAGCCGGCGCTTCCTGCTGTCGGAGTGGCACAAACCAAGCCCATTTTGGCATTGTGTTCATTGACTGCGATAGCATTTCGGGCAGCAGAGAGAATCGTGTAATCTGATAGAGTTTTTCCGTTTTTGATGTAGTGATCCAATTTGGCAGCATCTCCACCTGTCAGGCCACTACGAGATTTATTTTCATTGAGGCCGAGTTGGACAGAGGCTTTCATGACTTCCAAATTACGTTCCATGAGAAGGAGGACTTCTTCTCGTTCGCGACCAGTCAATTCAAACTCTGTTGTAATCATGAGTTCTGCGACATTTCCTTGAAAGTCCAGTTCTGCCTGCTCAACCAATTCTTTGATAGAATAAAACATGCTTCCTCCTATTTAAAGAAATTGACATTGTGGAGATGAGGGATTTTTCGAATTTCTTCGATGGCCTCATCACAGTTGCGACTGTCAACTTCGATAATCATAATGGCTTTTTCACCAGCTTTTTCACGAGTGACATTCATCTGGGCGATATTGATACCATAGCGAGAAAGAGCCTCTGTTACGAGGGCAATCATACCTGGAATATCTTGATGAACAATGATGATAGTCGGTGTATTCATATTGAGAGAGACGGCAAAGCCATTGAGTTCGGTTACCTGAATATTTCCTCCACCGATAGAAATACCAGTCACACTGATGGTCTTGTGGGCATTTTTAACGGTAATTTTAGTGGTATTAGGGTGAGGAGCATTACTGTCTTTCTGAATGGTCCAGACAATCTTGATGCCGCGCTTGTGGGCAATCTCCAGACTATTTGGGATTTCAGGATCATCTGTATCCATGCCCAAAATACCTGCAACAAGGGCTAGGTCTGTTCCGTGACCACGATAGGTTTTAGCGAATGAGTTAAAAAGCTGGAATTCGACTTCTGTCGGAGTATCATCAAAAATGGAAGAGACAATCTTCCCAATACGAACAGCACCAGCTGTATGGCTACTAGATGGGCCAATCATAACTGGTCCGATGATATCAAAGACAGATTGAAAACGAAGTGATTTCATCAGTTTCCCCTTATAAAAATTCTTATCTCTATTATATCAAAGAATAAAGGTCTTGGCTTTAATTGTAGATGAAAACCTTTCTAATACCTCAAATAGCATAAAAATAGTATCTTTTATGACAAAAAACACATTATTTAGGGAAATAAAAAATAATTTTGTAATATTTCTACATAAAAGTGTCAAGAAACGGTAATATTTAAAGGGTATGATAGAACTATAGAAAGAAGGAGAATTTTCAAATATGAAATCAACAACTAAAAAGATTAAAACAACTCTTGCAGGAGTAGCTGCCTTGTTTGCAGTATTTGCTCCATCATTTGTATCTGCTCAAGAATCATCAACTTACACTGTTAAAGAGGGTGATACACTTTCAGAAATCGCTGAAACTCACAACACAACAGTTGAGAAATTGGCAGAAAACAACCACATTGACAACATCCATATGATTTATGTTGGTCAAGAGTTGGTTATCGATGGTCCAGCAGCGCCAGTAGCACTAGCTTCAACGACTTATGAAGCTCCAGCTGCCCAAGATGAAGCTGTTTCAGCTACAGTGGCAGAAACTACAGAGGTAGAGGAAGAAACTCCAGCAGCAAGCGCGCTGGTAGCCGAAGAAACGGTTGCTTCAACTATCAGCGGATCTGAAGCAGAAGCTAAAGAATGGATCGCTCAAAAAGAATCAGGTGGTAGCTATACAGCTACAAACGGACGTTATATCGGACGTTACCAATTGACAGATTCATACTTGAACGGTGACTACTCAGCTGAAAACCAAGAACGTGTAGCAGATGCCTATGTTGCAGGACGTTACGGTTCATGGACAGCTGCTAAAAACTTCTGGCTTAACAATGGCTGGTATTAAGAAATAACAAACAGAATAATATGAAAAGGTCGAGGAAATCCCTCGACTTTTTTATCTTTCCTTCGGTTGATAATAGGTCTCCACTTCTTGTTTGAGATGAGACAGCATAGAAGTTTCCTCGGTCAGCTCCAGAAGTGAGAAACCTTTTTGGATAAGTTTAGAATCATCCCTACAAATTCCGATACGGACATAGCAGATAGCAAGCCTATCGTAGCTTTTCTTGTTCTTGGCGTCCTCTAGTAAAGTATAGCAGATTTGTTGACACATGTTTTTGTCTTGATTGTATAAGTAAATGGTGGAAAGGTTGAGTAGGATTGCTACTCGCAGTTCATATAGATGTTGATAGTTTTTATAGACTTCCAAGCGTTGCAAGATTTTTTCAGTGATGAGATGGAGGTGTTCAATGGGAAAGCTGAAAAGGATGGTATTGAGGATTTTTAGGTCATTTTCATACCATATATCTTGTTTTTCAATTTTCTCCCAAAGTTTTGTGACAGTCTGTTTCACTTGGTTTGACAGTTGCTCTGTACCATGTTGACGGATATGAATGACAATTTCCAACATATCTCTGATTTCTTCTATGGGCAGGTCGTGGTGGGTTTTGAGATAGTCTTGGCATTTTTGAAATAGTTTTTCGAGTTCACTAGTCCCTAGGGTTGAGCTCATATTGAGATAGGTTTGCATGATTTCTGTTCGTTGGCTCGGTTGATAGAGGTGGCAGATATAGTCAAACTCTTCAAAACTCATATTGATTTGCCGGAGAAGAAACTCCATATTTTCATATTTGGGAGTTGCTTTACCACTTTCAATTTTTGATAAGCTGGTTCTTGAGAGAACCTCCCCACAGACCTCTTCTTGGGTCAATCCTTTTGACTCACGTATTTCTTTATATACTTTTCCGAAATCATAACGCATAATTTTCTCCTTTTCGTGAAAAAAGTTAACAAAGAATAAAATCCTATTAAAAATATTGTATCATAATAACAGGAATAGTAAAAAAGAAAACTAAAATAATGTGTGAAAAAAGTTAACTAATTTTAAAATAGAATAAAGAAGAGGTATACTATAGATACAAAATATAGATAGGAGGGAAAAAGTATGAATAAAAAAGTTTTTCGCTTTTTAGTTGTTCTTGCTTTCTTATTTAGCATTGCTACGGTTTTCCCATGGAGATGGCCGATGTGATGAGTTCGTTTTTAATAAAGAAGGAAGGTGAGTCCAATGCACTATGACACTTGGAAATAAATGAGATTATTTATTTCTATAAAATAAAATAGTTGAAAATAAAAAGTGAGAAGAAGTGTTTAAATACGTAATTCTTTTTACTATATTATTAATCTTAGTCTCTAATAATTTACCTGACGTTACAGATTTGGCTAACGAATATGCTATAAATCAATATTTGGTTATTGTGCAAATTTCTCCCAATAGTTTAAGAATGATTTATTCGAGAGGTGTCGGATTAAAATAGTCTGAGGATAGAACGTTTTAAATCTGATGCAAGAAATAAAAATTGTCAGAGAGAGGGATATATATTATGCTTTTACGAACAGTCTATTCAGAAAGCGGACTCAGATTACGCATATGATATATGAAGAGAGATTACAAACACAAAGTAATTCATCTAAACTTGATGTAGGGCTGTTGGGCTAATTTACTAGTGATTTATTTGTGTATTATTAAAATTAAATCGAGGAGGGATAATATGTTTTTTGATTCATCATAGGATAACTAATATGTCACATAGTTATAAATAATTAAAGGAATGGTATATTTTATGGTAAAAAAAGAAAATTCTTATAAAAATGTAAGTTGGATTGAAGAAATTCAAGATCAAAATTTTAACGATGACGTATTTGGTGCGTGCTCTACTAACACTTTTACCTTAAGTGATTTCCTAGGAAATGATGGCGGTTGGTGTACAATAAGCGTGGAATGTATGGCATGGTGCCGTTAATATTTGGAGGATAGTAATTATGATGAATAGCACATTACAATTAGGAAAATACACTGAAGAAGATATGATTGAACTTACTGAAGAAGATGTGAATGGAGGTGCTATTACACTAGTAACACCACTTACTCCTCAATTCGTTGAGGTTACTGTTGCTGCTACGGCAACAATTTGTCCAACATCTTCATGTACAGATCGGTGTTGATGTAATGTAAGGAGTAATATGAAATATTCACGAGAGCAAGTGTTTCCAGAAGTAAATAAATTAGATTATGATAGATTGGTTAAACCTCTATTAACATTTAATAGAAAGCATCTAAATCTTAAAAAAATTAATCTCCAAAACAAACAGATTCTTGTTTCAAATATTTCAGAAAATTATCCTTATCAAAAAATATGTAATGCAGTTGTTGATAGGATTTGGAACGCATATTGGTTAAATGAATTTAATTCTGATTTTGTGGACTATAAATCTTTTAGAAAAGCCATCTGTAAACAACTTTCACAGGTGGTTTTTTCAAATTTTATCCGTTGTTTTGCTGAACAAATTCAAGAATTAGAGAATAAGGAACAGAGTTCTCAGGAACTGTATACACTATATAATTCTAATTTGATAGAGAGTAATTTAAAAATATTTGAAGAAAAATACCCCGTTGTTTGGGCTAGATGCCACAACATATTAATAAACAAGATAGAATCGCTAGGTATTATGCTAAGTAGATTAAGAAGTAATAGAGAGAAGATATATAATGAATTTGAACTACATGATAGTGAAAAAATTTATTGTATTCAATCAGGAGGTGATTCTCATAACAACGGTCAAACCGTTAATATTATTGAATTTAATTCGGGTAAAAAAATTATTTATAAACCTAGATCAGTATCTGGTGAAGTGGGGTATCATCAGTTCATAATAAGATTTAATAAATTTTTTAAAACAAACTTACTAAGTATAAGAGCGCTAGATTATACTAAATTTGGTTTTACTGAATTTATTGAAAAAATTGAAGATGAAACACAATGTGATATGACAGATGCAGGTAAACTTTTATGTATTATGTATATGTTGAATGCATCTGACATGCATTTTGAAAATGTTTTATGGACTACTTTAGGACCGATTCCAATAGATTTAGAAACACTTTTTCAACCATTGAGACAAAAGCAAATTAATAAAGTTGAGAGTATAAAAAGTGCATATAGAAAACTCGCTAGATCGGTTTGTGGAACTGGGATACTCCCTTTTTCATTAGATTATCAAGGAAATTCGGATGTGGGATTTACTGGATTTAGAGATGAAAATACCAAGAGTCCTGTTAGAACTATGCATGTTAGTAATGGATTTACTTCAAATATTAATATTGACTGGTATTCAAATGATAGCTATGAAAAGACCGATTCATTGGTAGACAAACCTGAATATGAAGTATTAGTTATAGATAGATGCAAAGATGTTATTAATGGATTTACAGAATTATATCTTCAGATTAGCGAACAACTAGAAGAATTTAAAAACATGGTTCTGGATTGTTTCAAAGATATGCAGATTAGATATTTACATAATATGACTTACAGATATGAGCAGATTTTAAGAGTACTAACAGCAACAGAGCCTTCCAAGAGTATTGAATTAGCTCGGATGCTAGTGAGTCGTTTAGCTCTACTAAGTTCAACGAGTGATATATCATTACCACTATCAGAGAGCGTACAAATATGGAATGGGGACATCCCATATTTGTATGTTAAGTTTAATAGTAATATAGTCAAAGATATAAATGGAAGTTTGGCAACTCTATCTACTACCCCCAAAAAAGACTTTCTTGATAAGATAAAAAATTTGAATAGGGAGGATCTTTATAATCAAATAAGACTAATAAGAATATCGTTTTTATCAAAGATAGCTGATTCACATGAAGGTAAGATATTTGAGTGGGAAAAAATTGAAAACTTTAGAACAGGAACAGATATTGTAGTAGTAGATGATATTTCTAAATTAATTGAAAGTATAGTGGATAATGCTTTATCTGATAGATTTTCTCACTTACCTGAAACTTGGATAGGCCCAATATCTCGTAGAGGAAGTGGATGGATTCCGGGGGTGTTAGGGTATGATTTATATAGTGGGAGAATTGGTATAGGGTTAGTATTACTTATATATGGTAAATATTTTAAACATAAAGAATCATATAATTTATCTAAAAGTATATTTGAAAAGATTTCCAATATTCTAAGTACAGAAAGTTTTGATAAGAGAAATCTTTTAAAAATGGGAAATGGAGCATATGCTGGATTATCGGGAGTAATTTGGTCACTATATAAAGCAGGTGAAATTGAACAGAATGAGGATTGGATGAAAGTCGCAGAATCTTCATGGAAGTTTATCTTGGAGAAAGATTATTTTGATGATAACTTTTTTGATATTATTTCGGGAAGTTCTGGAAGTTTAATAGTACGTTATAATATGCTTCCACACTATCAATTGTCTAGTGAATTATTGACTGATATTATAACGAAAGGTTATGAAGAAATTTTAAATGTTGATAATAGCCTTACCTCAGGGGTAGCTCATGGATTAGGAAATTTGATATGGTTTTTCTCAATAATAAACCGAAAACATAATGATGAGAGAGTTAGAGTTCTAGTTCAGAAAATTCATCAAATTATTACAACCAAATTCATGAATGATGAAAAAGAAATATTGGTGTATAAACTTCAAAATCAATCTAATATAAGTAATTCATGGTGTAACGGATTATCAGGTCTTTTATTGGCCTATTACGAGGCTTATAAATCTGGTATTATTGAAAAAGATTTTGTTATTATGATAATTAATCAATTGAAAAAGACCAAGATTCCTGTAATTCCTACATTATGTCATGGAGGATTAGGAATTATCGAGATTCTTGAATATGTTCGAGATGAATTTTCATTTGAGGTAGAGCCATTATTAAATTATTTATACAATACATTATTTTGTCCAGATAAAGTTGTTGAGTATTTAAATACCTCTAGTTCAAGATATGCATTAGGTTATGGACTATTGACAGGAAATTCAGGAGCACTACTATACTTGTGTAAGCAAATGAATAAAGAAATACAGTTTAATCCGCTGGTTTTGAGGTGATTTTATGAAGAGTAAATCTATTAAACTACAACCAACAATGCAAATATCTCATACCGAATGTGGATTGTGTTGCGTGAGAACAATCTTAGAAGCATTTGGCTATAGTGTTTCTTTGATTGAGTTAAGACAAATAAATGAACCAGGTAGAGATGGTCTAAGCTTAAAGCAACTTAGTGGAATTTTAGGAAACTTTGGAATAGATTCTAAAATATACAAAATACACAATATTAACGCATTGAATAATTTGAATTATCCTTTAATTGCGTTTTGGAAAAATTCTCATTTTATCTGTATAGAATCATTTAGTTTAAATTCAAACAAAGTGGTAATAATGGATCCGTCTATAGGAAGATTAATCATTACGTTGGAAGATTTTAAAAATAATTTTTCAAATTTTATTTTGTTCCCTCAAACAACAGAGCAGTTTAAAGGGCGTTCTAAAAAAAAGTTTCAACTTTTAAGAAAAAAATATTTATGGCTAAAAGGGATTATAGGTATTTATCAAAAAATTTTTTTATAAATGCTAACGGTAAGGTTAGTCAACTTATCTATTCCATTAATAACACAGACTTTGATTGATAATTTTTACCGCGTAGAATATTTATATACATACGTAGCATATGGTATCATTCTTTTCTTGTTGCTGAATTTTTTTATTACTTATTTTAAAATATATTTAGCTACCCAGTTGATGTATAAGTTTAGCTTACATTTAATGATTGAGGGATTTAAAAGAATGCTTGCTATTCCAGCAAAGTATTTTTCAGTACGAACTCCAGGAGAAATTTCCTATAGATTTAATTCATTACTAAGAATACAGGATATATTAGGGATTTCAATTGTTCAGTTTTTTATTGAATTGCTAAGTAGTTTAGTTTTGTTATCATATGTATATTATTCTTCTTTTAGTATTGGATTAGTTGTAACTGTGCTAATTTTGATAGTCTTGCTATTTTTATATAGGACACAATTTAAAATATTAAACATATCTGATCAAGAAATTCACTCAGGGAGTAAGTATCAGTCAGTTCAATTAGATGCAATAGTTTCTATTAACAGTATTAAGTTAGGTGGATATGCAGAAAATTATTTTGAGGATTGGAAAAGTAAATTTTCTGAATATCTTAGTTTAGTGAGATGTAGAACTATTTTTCAACAAGGAATTGTTGGTGGTGTTATTTCAAGTTTACAAACTTCAGCTCCATTATTAATATTGTTTATTAGCTTATCGTTAGTTTCGATGGAACATTTAAGCATGGGTCAAGCAGTAGCTTTACAGGCTGTTGCATCATCCTTATTTTTTTTAATCACTTCCCTCTTTAATACGTTCTCTAGTTTTCTAGTTTCTTCAAAATACATAGAATTATCAGATGATATATTTGAATATCCAGTTGAAAGTACTATAGAAAGTTCAGTAAGAGTAAAAGATGGTTCAATAGTATTAAAGAATGTTGATTTTAGATATACAAAAGATAGTTCATTAGCCTTAGAAAATATCAATTTAGATGTTAAAGATGGAGAAACGATTGCTCTTGTTGGTAAATCAGGTTCTGGCAAAAGTACGTTAGCTAAAATAATATGTACTCTTTTCGAGCCTACTAATGGTCAAATAATGTTTGGTGGAATAACATATGATAAATATAATTTACATAAGTTAAGGAAATCAATAAGTTATATTCCTCAAGAAGCACATTTACATAATAGAAGAATTATTGAAAATATAGACTTTGGCTTGACAAGTGATGAAGTATCTTTAATAGAAAAGTGTCGAAAACTAGGATTTTTAGATTTTGTTGATACGATGCCTTTAGGTTATGATACAGTTGTTTCTGAAATGGGAGGGAATTTGTCAGGTGGCCAAAGACAACGTATACATATTGCAAGAGCACTGCTTTCAAGACCTAAAATTTTAATTATGGATGAGGCCACTTCATCGCTTGATAATATAACTCAGGCTAAAGTTTATGATTTACTTTCAAGGTTGGAATGTACTAAAATAGTTATTGCTCACAGATTAGAAACTGTGCTAAAGGCAGATAAAATTGTAGTTCTTGATAAGGGTAGAATAGTTCAAGTGGGAGAACATGATGAAATGATTAAAGAAGATGGAATTTATAGTCATTTATTCAATTCAAATATGGCGAATTTATAGGTTTATGATTTAATAGACTTGTTAGGACTCCTCTTAACTATAATGTATAGATGTTGTTGTGGCTTGTTTTAATTGAATTTAAAGACGTGAAAGCTAAAAACTAATGGCTAGTTGGGACGTTAAAAATTTAATTTCTAACCAGCTAATCTTGATTCAAATAGTTATCGAACATGGCTAATAAGTAAGATTGTTGTATTTTCATGTTTTACTATCAATAAATTTTTAAGTGTTCAATCATTACATGGGAGCTTCGGTATAATATTGATTTCCTAAAATTTAAAAACAGAAAATAATGATGATTAATATTTTTAGATTTTAAAATGGAGTTTTTAGAAGTTTTTGTAAATCAATTGTATTTATTTCTCCGGCTATTTAAGATTGTTGAAATATGTTTTATTAGGAGGACTGTTATGGAAGTGTGTGTGACCAAGTATTTTAAAAAAGTTTTTGAAAAGGAGTTGAAACAATTTGATATTAATTTAGAAGAAATTTCTAGGAAAAATGATAATATCCCTACAATAAAAAATCAATTAAAAGAGTGTTTTTATCAATTACTTGATAAAAATTTATGGCAGTTGAGTTACAAGGTCTTTGTATATGAATTTCATAAATTTAGGGAAAAAAATAATTACCCAATAGATAAAAATTCATCTATTGCTTTTAATACCTATGTTTCCCAATTTAACGAGGAGAGTATTTTTGAATGGTTTCACAATTATCCTGTTTTTCATAATCTGATAGATAATACAATAAGAAATCTATCAGATTATATACTTACAGTTAATAAGCACTATTATGATGATTATGAGTTGTTATGCTCAACTTTATTTGGTGAAAAAATAAGCATAGTAAAAATATATCCTATGGATTCAGATCCCCATAATGGTGGAAAGATAGTTTTGTGTTTTGTCAATGAAAAATCACAGAAAGTCATATATAAACCCAGATCTCTTTCAGTTGATAAACTTGTTAGAACTATCTTTACAGTAGCATTAGATTTTAAAAATAAATTTAATTTTATTCCTGTCCCAAATATTATTGATTGTAAAAGTTATGGTTGGCAAGAGTATATTGTAAAGAGTCATGCCAAAGAATCTGATTTTAATAAAAGTTATTTTAACTTGGGTTATTGTTCTGCTATTTTTAGTTGTTTAGGAGCGGTAGATTTGCATGATGAAAATATTATATTTAACAATAATCGTCCATATTTCATAGATTTAGAGACTGCCTTTCAACCTGCAAATAAAAGAGAAATCAGGAATCTAATAGACGTAGAAAATGAGATGTTACAAAACTCCATAGTAACTACCTCAATCGTTCCTTCAAGGTTAAATGTATTTCCTCACGATATTTTAATAGGTGGTATTAATACAGTTCATCCTCAAGAAACGAATGAAATGTCTTTTAGGATTAAGAATTTTGGATCTGATGGAGTGGACATCGTAAAAGAGAAAATTAAGTCAACAAAACATTCTACCTCTTTTTTATTTGATAACGCTAGCGATATTCGTACTTTAGAATGTCAAGCAGACTTTCTTGATGGATATGAAAAAGGGTACCATCAAGTTCTTCAAGCTAAGAATTTAATTAGAAAAGTTGTATCTGATGGGAAATGTACATTGCGGGTTGTACTAAGACCAACAACACAATATTATTTGTTAATTGACGCATGTTTATTCCCAGAAAATTTAATTAGTTTAGAAGTACTTAAAAATAAAGTATTAAATTATATGAAATCTCCTAGGATGATTACATCTGATTTGGGTGCTGTAAAAATAATTTCAGAAGAAAATAATATGCTAATGATTGGCGATATTCCTTACTTTTATATAGATTATAACTCTAACTATTTACAGAGTAATTCGGGATTTAAATTAAAATGTTTTGAGTGTTCTCCAAAAGAAAATTTACTTAGTAGATTAGATAAAGCATCAGAAAAACAATTGGCTATAGATAAAAGATTTATAGCTGAAGGATATTCATATGTGAGATCTGTTGAACGTAAATTTAGGAATAATCTAAAAAATGTGGAGAAAAACTCTAATTTATTTGAAAAAGTACTCAATTCTTTAGAATCATTGAATATTGATTATATGGTGGAATTTTTAATAGAAAATTCTATTGAAAGTGAATGCTTTAAAAAAATAGGTTGGATAACTGGTGTTTATGGAAACTCTCCGATATCTTATAATTCTGTTGTTCAGGTATCATTTTTCGATTCAGCTGGAATATTTTTTGTCTTTGAACATTTAGAGAGCGGAGAAAAATATGCTGAAAAAATAATTAATGGTTTTGAAGAATTTCAAGATATACTGTATCAATATAAAATGGCGAATAACTGTTCTATTATATCTGGTATAAATTCTTTAAGCTTTTTAAAAAATTATAAAGAAAAACAAATTCTAGAAATAGAAAAAAGATTACTTACAAACACATCATCATCTTATGCTAACGATTTATTTTCTGACCAGATTGGTGTATATCATGTTTTATCAACATTCTTAAACTCTAATTTAAATTTGATAAAGAATCAATTAAAACTTCTGGATTATACAAATAGACAATTCAAAAAATTTGGAATAGCGCATGGGGAACTGGGGATTAAATGGGCGGAATTTAGATTGAATAATAAAACGAAAAATTTAGAGCAGTGTAACTCAATATTTCATAGCGTTTTAGACATGATGAATTACTCATCTGAGTATGGGAAGGGCTGGTGTAATGGTAGTGCAGGTTTACTCATGGTTTTAGCTGAGATGAGTACTATATTGAATAAAAAAATTGATTTGTTTGAAATTGCGAAGAGCTTTGCTATAGAAGAAAATGATGAAATTGATTTTTCTGTTTGTCACGGAATAGCAGGAATGGTGCAATCTCTATTATTTGTATATGCTGTAACTGAAGATTCCAGATATTTAAATTTAGCAAATAGTTTTTGGAGAAAAGCCTTTGCTTTTGCTAGAGATAACGGTTATTACACTGGAGAACGGTCTAGAGATTACTTATTGGGATATTTCTTAGGATGGTCGGGTATCATTGATACTGCTATTTTGTTAAGTCAGTATAACCAAGGAGAGAAATCTTATATTCCTTTAAACCTTAGCTCTAAATCATATCAGGACAAGTTATTTAATTCTAAAAGATATTAATGGAGAAATAAAAAATGGAAGTTATAAATGTAAGTAAGCATTATGGTCATTCAATCATTCTCAAAGATATAAATTTTGAACTTAATAAGGGTGAAATTGTTGGTCTAGTAGGGAGAAACGGAGTTGGCAAGAGTACATTGATGAAAATTCTTGTTCAGAATAATCAACCGACTTCAGGGAATATTATAAGTAGTGATAATGTTGGGTATTTAATTGAAGAACCAAAATTATTTTTATCTAAAACAGGTTTAGAGAATTTAAAATATCTGGCAAACTTATATGGTGTTGACTACAATCAAGAAAGATTTGGGAGTTTGATTCAAGAGTTAGATTTGACTCAGTCTATTAATAAAAAAGTAAAGACCTATTCTTTGGGTACAAAACAAAAATTAGCTTTGCTTCTAACTCTTGTTACGGAATCCGATATATTGATTTTAGATGAACCGACTAATGGTTTAGATATTGAATCATCACAAATAGTTTTAGCGGTTCTAAAAAATTTATCTTTACATGAAAATGTGGGAATTTTAATATCGAGTCATAAATTAGAAGATATTGAAGAAATTTGTGAGAGAGTTCTTTTCTTGGAGAACGGGCTTTTGACATTTCAAAAAGTAGGAAAAGATAGTCATAATTACTTGTTTGAGATAGCTTTCTCATCAGCTACAGATAGAGACATTTTCATTACCAAACAAGAATTTGGGGATATTGTTCAGGAAGAGGGACTGAGAGTTACTATGTCTGGGAATATTCAAAGTAGTGAGCTTTTTAAATTTTTTAACGAAAACTCTATTAAAGTAGTTGATTTTGAAACTAAAAAAGAGACGCTTAAAGATATTTATCTAAATCGTTCAAAATAAAGGAAGGTTATAATCATGAAATTAAATAAATTGAATTTTCTTAAAGAAAATATAAGGGATTTATATTCATCAGGCGTAATATATCTCGGTTTGATTATCTCGTTTATACCGCCGATACTGGTTACATTCTTTATTCTAAAGACTCAAGGGACATCGCTTGGTATTAAGCATATTTCAAACTTTTATGCTATGCTCGGTATGTTAATGGCTGTTATACATGCTAACCGAGTTATTAGCAGGGATTTTTCCCACAATACGATCAGTTTATTTTATAATCAACAGAAAAATCGGATGATTTACGTCTTGTCTAATTTTCTATATGCCATCTCAGTTTCCATTATTTATGCTTTGAATGGCATTGTGCTACTAGTCGTCGTAAGTAAATTGGGTGTTCCAGGTGATTTAGGATTAGATTTTATAGTAGCCATTGTAGTCAATACAATTTTGTTAGTCCTATTTTATTTTCTATTATCTTACATTTTCTATTTATACAAATTGAAAAGTGGCTTGGTATTTGGTATTTTAGTAGCTTTACTACTTTTTATCCCTAATATATTAAATACGATTATGACGAATACTAGTAATGATTTGTTTATCAAAGCAATTGAACTTCTTCCTTTTTATTCCTTACCTGTATTTGTGGCTTCGAATACGATGTCTATTAGTCAGTATCTTGTGGCAACCACTACAATCATTTTATTGTATTTTTTCACTCTCAAGAAAAGCAAGGAGTATTCATTTTAGTTTCATTTAGTATTATTTTGCATACCTAAAATACAATAAAAAAATCAGTCATCTTGGTATGCTCCTGCTTT
>ERZ1023464.27-NODE-27-length-36997-cov-4.728358_pt1 | contig 36997 bp, 32 predicted proteins | sample MGYA00380529_ERZ1023464 | MGnify/ENA primary metagenome ERZ1023464 (study PRJEB33173, sample SAMEA4830324) | metagenome | study: EMG produced TPA metagenomics assembly of the PRJEB25223 data set... | reverse complement strand
AACCATGTTCTTGATAAAAGGTCCCCAAATCTCCGTATAAATTCCGCCCACTAGTTCCAATCAAATTGTGAGGAGGAAACAGCTTGCTTTCTGGATGAAAACAATCGTTTTCTTCGTGAGCATCAATGGTAAAAAAGATGTAATCTCCGCGTTCAAAAGCTAACCGAGTCACCTTGCTGATGGCATCCGAAATAGCTTGGGCTGGAGCGCCTGCTGTCAATTTACCACTATCAGCAACAAAATCTTCTGTATAATCAATCGAAATTAAAGCCTTTGCCATTAGTAATCTCTTTTCTTCACTTCTTCAAAAATATCTGAAATCAAGACCTTAAGGTAGGTCCCTTTCATTCCAAGTGAGCGACTTTCAATAATCCCCGCAGACTCAAGTTTACGAAGGGCATTGACAATCACAGAACGGGTAATTCCGATACGGTCTGCAATCACAGACGCAGTCAACTGACCTTCATTTCCATTTAATTCCCCTAAAATTGCTGAAACAGCACGGAGTTCGGAGTAAGAAAGGGTATTAACCGCCATGGTAACAGCAGTACGGCGACGGATATTTTTCTCATCTTCTTCACGCTGGAAGTTGAGGAGTTGAATCCCAACAACGGTACTGGCAATCTCAACAAGAATCAAGTCCTCGTCATCAAATTCTTTGTCATTGCGCCAAATAATCAAAGAACCAAGGCGAATCCCTGATACATGAATCGGTGCAATAGTCGTCAAACCATCTGGAAAGTCGGCACGACTTTCCACAGGGAAAATACTCAAATCGTGATCAACTGTCAGATTGGCTTCTGTATCATAAATCATGTTGGCCCCCTGAATATATATCTCAGGGAAAATCTTAGTTTGGAAGAACTGCTCTACACGATCCGTATTGGTTTTGTAACGCATAAAATAACCAAGGAGACGTCCCTTGCTATTGACGATACAAGCGTTACAGTCAATAATATCTGCCAATTGACGGGTAATCGCATTGTAGGGAAGTTCTTCCTGCAACTGCTCGTCTGAGCGCTTCAGGATAGAAGTAATTTTTCTAGTTTTTTCTAATAAATGTGCCATTTTTCACCTCGAATTTAATCGCTATCATTATAACATAAACAGCTTGAATTTTCAATTATTATCTGAAAATTGCTTATTTAATTGCAATTTGAAAAAACAAGAATATTTTTAATTAAATTGCTTCTTTTCTATTGACAAGCTCCCTATTTTTGTGTATTATAATATCATAAGAAGATAATATATCTATTTTATTTATCTTTCTTTTTCCATTCGGTCTCCTTATATAAAAAAGCGATTCATTTTGAACCGCTTTTTCTTATTTATCGCCCTTGTTACGAATAACAAAGCCTGTTTTCTTTTCGCTTGAAGTAGTGCGTGGTTTTTTATTATCCTTACGGTAACGTTTTTCCTTATCAAAACGATCATTTCCACGACTTCCTTTTTTGAAATCATCACGACGACCATTACCACGGCGATTATCACGACGGTCATCTCCACGACGGCCTCCCTTACCTTTACCACCGAAGCCATTACCTGATGGTTTAAATGGCAATGGTTTTTCACGCGCAATTTCCACTTCTGGAAGGCTATCTGGATCTTGGACCGTCAGACTCAAGATATACATAGCCAATTCTTCTGGAGTAAATTCAGTAGCCAACTTACGAGCATCCTTACCAAATTTCTCAAAGTTGCCACGGATTGTCTCATCTGCAAAATCACGTTCGATTTTCTTGAGAGCTACTTGTTTTTTAGCTTGGAAGGCTTCTTCTGCGCTTGCAGGCTTAAGACCTTTCATACGTTTCTTGGTCAAGTTTTCAATAATTTGAAGGTAGCCCATTTCGTTTGGAGCAACAAAGGTAATCGATTGACCTGACTTACCAGCACGACCTGTACGACCGATACGGTGAACATAACTTTCAGGATCCTGTGGAATATCGTAGTTATAGACATGGGTCACACCTGAAATATCCAACCCACGCGCTGCAACGTCTGTCGCAACCAAAACATCAAGATTGCCATTTTTAAAGTCACGAAGGACACGAAGACGTTTGTTTTGGTCTAGGTCTCCATGAATTCCTTCTGCACGGAAGCCACGGATTTTCAAACCACGAGTCAATTCATCTACACGGCGTTTTGTACGACCAAATACGATAGCAAGCTCAGGCTGTTCCACATCCATAAGACGAGTCATGGTATCAAATTTTTCTTGTTCTTTAACACGAATATAATATTGGTCAACCAATTCTGTTGTCAATTCCTTAGTCGCAATCTTCACATGCTCAGGTTCTTTCATAAACTGAACACCGATACGTTTGATGGCATCTGGCATAGTTGCTGAGAAAAGTAAGGTTTGACGGCTTTCAGGGACACGAGAAATGATAGCTTCAATGTCTTCAAGGAAGCCCATGTTGAGCATTTCATCCGCTTCGTCAAGGATAAGAGTTCCAATATCTTGTAATTTCAAGGCCTTGCGTTTAATCAAGTCCAAGAGGCGACCTGGTGTTCCCACCACGATATGGGCACCAGATTTAAGAGCCTTAATTTGTTTTTCAATGCTTGATCCGCCATATACTGAACGGACTTTGACTCCCTTACTACGACCAAAGCGGAAGAGTTCTTCTTGACTTTGGACAGCTAGTTCACGAGTTGGAGCGATGACCAAGGCTTGGATAGTCGCTTCTTCTGTACGGATTTTTTCAAGGGTAGGCAAGCCAAAGGCTGCAGTTTTTCCTGTACCAGTCTGAGCTTGACCGATAACGTCCTTGCCTTCAAGGGCCAAGGGAATGGTTTGCTCTTGGATCGGACTGGCTTCTACAAAACCAGCTTTTTCAATCTCTGCTAGCAAATCAGCAGACAAGTTTAATTCATTAAATTTCACGTTTTTCTTCTTTCTAAAGGTGGTGCGAAGCCACCCTATAGGGCTTAGTTTATACTTTTCTTTTTATGACGTATTTTCATATACTGGATACAAAATCGTGTTGCTTCTTTTCCACAAAAGAAAAGTACTGTTTTCTTTGCAACCTATCTAGTATAACACAAGAGAGAAGCAAAAGATAGCCCAATCCTTCGATAATGTCATGTAAACGATTTTTCTGAGAAAGTAAGGCTGAAATTTCCACTATTTCATAAACTTTTTTAAAGCGTAGCAGAATTGTGCAAAAGTTTTTTTCTTGTGCTAGAATGAAATGCGAATAGGAGGAACTCTAAATGTTAACTTATGATTTAATCGTTATCGGATTTGGTAAAGCTGGTAAAACACTAGCTGGTAAATTGGCTTCAGCTGGCAAAAAAGTTGCCCTCGTTGAACGTAGCAAAGCTATGTACGGTGGAACTTGTATCAACATTGGTTGTATCCCAACTAAAACTTTGCTAGTTGCTGCTGAGAAAGACTTGTCTTTTGAAGAAGTCATTGCTACCAAAAATACAATCACTGGTCGCCTCAACGGTAAAAACTATGCGACTGTTGCTGGTACAGGCGTAGATATCTTTGATGCAGAAGCTCACTTCCTTTCAAATAAAGTCATCGAAATCCAAGCTGGTGATGAAAAGAAAGAACTGACTGCTGAAACAATCGTCATCAACACTGGTGCTGTTTCAAACGTCTTGCCAATTCCAGGACTTGCTACAAGCAAAAACGTCTTTGACTCAACAGGTATCCAAAACTTGGACAAATTGCCTAAAAACCTTGGAGTCCTTGGTGGCGGAAATATCGGTCTTGAATTTGCTGGTCTTTACAACAAACTTGGAAGCAAGGTTACAGTTCTAGATGCCTTGGATACTTTCCTTCCTCGTGCAGAACCTTCCATCGCAGCTCTTGCTAAACAATATATAGAAGAAGACGGTATTGAATTGCTTCAAAATATCCGTACTACTGAAATCAAAAACGACGGTGACCAAGTGCTCGTTGTGACTGAAAACGAAACTTACCGTTTCGATGCCCTTCTCTATGCAACTGGACGCAAACCAAATGTAGAACCACTTCAACTTGAAAATACAGATATTGAACTAACTGAACGTGGCGCTATTAAAGTAGACAAACATTGTCAAACAAACGTTCCTGGTGTCTTTGCAGTTGGGGATGTCAACGGTGGCCTTCAATTTACTTACATTTCACTTGATGACTTCCGTGTTGTTTACAGCTACCTTGCTGGAGATGGCAGCTACACACTTGAAGATCGTCTCAATGTACCAAACACCATGTTTATCACACCTGCACTTTCACAAGTTGGTTTGACTGAAAGCCAAGCAGCTGATTTGAAACTTCCATACGCCGTTAAGGAAATTCCTGTTGCAGCAATGCCTCGTGGTCACGTAAACGGAGACCTTCGCGGAGCTTTCAAAGCTGTTGTTAATACTGAAACAAAAGAAATTCTTGGAGCAAGCATCTTCTCAGAAGGTTCTCAAGAAATCATCAACATCATCACTGTTGCTATGGACAACAAGATTCCTTACACTTACTTCACAAAACAAATCTTCACTCACCCAACCTTGGCTGAGAACTTGAATGACTTGTTTGCGATTTAAGTTGAGATTTAATCGTGTCGAACAGCCCTACTTGGGCTGTTTTTATTTCTGCGAAATCTCATACTCTTCGAAAATCTCTTCAAACTACGTCAGCTTCACCTTGCCGTATATATGTTACTGACTTCGTCAGTCTTATCTACAACCTCAAAGCAGTGCTTTGAGCAACCTACGACTAGCTTCCTAGTTTGCTCTTTGATTTTCATTGAGTATCAAATCTGTCTTTTCCCTCTTTTATGATATAATAGAAACATGAAATTAAAAACTACTTTGGGCCTCCTAGCTGGGCGTTCTTCTCACTTCATCTTGAGCCGTCTTGGCCGTGGAAGTACGCTTCCAGGAAAACTTGCCCTTCAATTTGATAAAGATCTTTTACAAAACCTAGCTAAGAACTACGAGATTGTCGTGGTCACTGGAACCAATGGAAAAACCTTGACAACTGCCCTCACTGTCGGCATTTTAAAAGAGGTTTATGGTCAGGTTCTGACCAACCCAAGCGGTGCCAACATGATTACAGGAATTGCGACAACCTTCTTAACAGCCAAATCTTCTAAAACTGGGAAAAATATTGCCGTTCTAGAAATCGACGAAGCCAGTCTATCTCGTATCTGTGACTATATCCAGCCAAGCCTTTTTGTTATCACCAATATCTTCCGTGACCAGATGGACCGCTATGGTGAGATTTACACAACTTATAAGATGATTTTGGATGCTATTCGTAAGGTGCCTACTGCCACTGTTCTTCTTAATGGAGACAGTCCACTTTTCTACAAGCCAGCTATTCCAAATCCTGTAGAGTATTTTGGTTTTGACTTAGAGAAAGGACCAGCCCAACTGGCTCACTATAATACCGAAGGGATTCTCTGCCCTGATTGCCACAGCATCCTTAAGTACGAGCATAATACCTATGCAAACTTGGGTGCCTATATCTGTGAAGGCTGCGGATGTAAACGTCCTGATCTCGACTATCGCTTGACAGAACTAGTTGAGTTAACCAACAATCGCTCTCGCTTTATCATTGACGGACAAGAATATGGTATCCAAATAGGTGGACTCTATAATATCTACAACGCCTTAGCTGCGGTTGCCATCGCCCGTTTCCTTGGTGCAGATTCACAACTAATCAAGCAAGGATTTGATAAGAGCCGTGCTGTCTTTGGACGCCAAGAAACCTTCCATATCGGGGACAAGGAATGTACCCTCGTTTTGATTAAAAATCCAGTCGGTGCAACCCAAGCTATCGAAATGATTAAACTAGCTCCTTATCCATTTAGCCTATCTGTCCTCCTGAATGCCAACTATGCAGACGGCATTGATACCAGCTGGATCTGGGATGCTGATTTTGAACAAATCACTGACATGGACATTCCCGAAATCAACGCTGGCGGTGTTCGCCATTCTGAAATCGCACGTCGTCTTCGAGTGACAGGCTATCCAGCTGATAAAATCACTGAAACAAGTAGTCTGGAGCAAGTTCTGAAGACAATTGAGAACCAAGACTGTAAGCATGCTTATATCCTAGCTACCTATACTGCTATGCTGGAATTCCGCGAACTGCTGGCTAGTCGTCAGATTGTTAGAAAGGAGATGAACTAATGGTTTATACTTCACTTTCCTCAAAAGCTGGCAATTACCCCTATCAGCTCAACATCGCCCACCTCTACGGAAATCTCATGAATACCTACGGGGACAATGGAAACATCCTCATGCTCAAGTATGTTGCTAAAAAACTGGGAGCCCATGTGACCGTTGACATCGTTTCACTTCATGATGATTTTGATGAAAATCACTACGACATTGCCTTTTTCGGTGGCGGTCAAGACTTTGAACAAAGTATTATTGCCGACGACCTACCTGCTAAAAAAGAGAGTATTGACAACTACATCCAAAACGACGGTGTGGTTCTCGCTATCTGCGGTGGTTTTCAACTATTGGGTCAATATTATGTTGAAGCTTCAGGAAAACGCATCGAAGGGCTAGGGGTCATGGGCCACTACACCCTCAACCAGACCAATAACCGTTTTATCGGTGACATCAAGATTCACAATGAAGATTTCGATGAAACCTACTATGGATTTGAAAACCACCAAGGCCGTACCTTCCTCTCTGATGACCAAAAACCACTGGGACAGGTTGTCTATGGAAATGGAAACAACGAAGAAAAGGTCGGCGAAGGAGTGCATTATAAAAATGTTTTCGGTTCTTACTTCCACGGACCTATCCTCTCTCGCAATGCCAATCTGGCTTATCGCCTAGTCACTACTGCCCTCAAGAAAAAATATGGTCAGGACATCCAACTCCCTGCCTATGAGGATATTCTCAGCCAAGAAATCGCTGAGGAATACAGCGACGTCAAAAGCAAAGCTGACTTTTCTTAAAAAAGTGAAATTATATCAAAAAACTCCGTTATCTTGTCGGAGTTCTTTTTGTCTTTTCTTTTACCCTTCTCCCTTGCATTTTCTCTCATTTTTTGCCAAAATAGAGGAGTAGAAAGAAGGTAGCATATGTCTAAATTACAACAAATCGTAACATATCTTGAATCAGAAAAACTAGACGTCGCTGTCGTATCTGACCCCGTCACAATCAATTACCTCACTGGCTTTTACAGTGATCCCCATGAACGCCAAATGTTCCTTTTTATCCTAGCGGATCAAGAACCCCTCCTCTTTGTCCCAGCCCTTGAAGTTGAGCGTGCTACTAGCACTGTTTCCTTCCCAGTTGTGGGCTATGTGGATTCTGAAAATCCATGGCAAAAAATGAAACATGCTCTTCCACAACTTGACTTCAAACGTGTAGCTGTTGAGTTTGACAATCTCATCTTGACTAAATATCATGGCTTGAAAATAGTCTTTGAAACTGCTGAGTTTGAAAACCTCACACCTCGTATCCAACGCATGCGCCTCATCAAATCAGCTGATGAAGTGCAAAAAATGATGGCTGCAGGTCTCTATGCGGACAAGGCTGTTAATGTTGGTTTCGATAATATTTCTCTTGATAAGACGGAGACAGATATCATCGCTCAAATCGACTTTGCCATGAAACGTGAAGGTTATGAAATGAGCTTTGATACCATGGTCTTGACTGGTGATAATGCCGCAAATCCACACGGCATTCCAGCAGCAAATGTGGTCGAAAATGATGCCCTTCTCCTCTTTGACCTAGGGGTTCTCGTAAACGGCTATGCGTCAGATATGACTCGTACAGTCGCTGTCGGCAAACCAGACCAATTCAAGAAAGATATTTACAACTTGACCCTCGAAGCCCAACAAGCTGCTCTTGACTTTATCAAACCAGGTGTGACTGCCCATGAAGTGGACCGTGCTGCCCGTGAGGTCATCGAAAAAGCTGGTTACGGCGAGTACTTCAATCACCGTCTCGGTCATGGTATCGGTATGGATGTCCACGAATTCCCATCTATCATGGAAGGAAACGACATGATCATCGAAGAAGGCATGTGCTTCTCTGTTGAACCAGGTATCTATATCCCTGGTAAAGTCGGTGTTCGTATCGAAGACTGCGGTGTTGTTACCAAGGATGGCTTCGACCTCTTTACAAGCACCAGCAAAGACTTGCTTTATTTTGATTAATATTCTTTGAAAATCTTCCCACAATAAAACGCATAGTATCAAGGTTTCAACACCTGATACTATGCGTTTTTCTTATTTGAAAGACTTTTGACTCAACCTCTTTACTTAATCTTCTTGATACTTTTACTAAGAATAAATCCTACAATCATCCCTACCATATTTTGCATGAAATTTGGTAAGATTTCTGGTAGGGCTGCTGCCCAGCCATTCATCAAAGTAGAACCCAAGGCGTAACCCCCTACCATGGCAATCGTTGCTAAGATAAGACCTAACCACTGAGTTTTTCCTTTAAATCCTGCGAAAAATCCCTGCAAGCCATGGTTGACCAAGCTAAAGAACATCCACTGAGGATAGCCTGATAAGAGGTCAATCAAGAAACCTGCTAGTCCTCCGACTACAGCTCCTTCACGACTACCAAAGTAGAAGGCCGCAAAGAAGACACCCGCATCTAAAAGAGTTAGAATGCCTGTCGGTGTTGGAATTTTTAAGAAATAACCTAGAACCACAGAGAGAGCGGTTAATAGGGATACAAGGGCGATTTTAGTTGTTTTAGTTTGCTTCATATTGTCTTACTCCATACTGATCTGATTGTGCAATGGCACGGTAAACAAAAGCCTTAGAGCTCTCTACTGCTGATAAAAGTTCATCACCTTTGACCAAGTGACTGGCAATGCTAGAGGCAAAGGTACAACCTGCACCAGCATTTTGCCCTTGAATGACAGGATTTTCTAGGACTGTAAATTTTTGTCCGTCATAAAAGACATCTACAGCCTTGTCCTGACTAAGGCGATTGCCTCCCTTGATAATGACTGCTGGCGCGCCTAAGTCATGCAATTTCTGCGCTGCAGCTTTCATATCTTCCAAGGTTTTGATTTCCTGACCAGCTAATAATTCTGCTTCTGGGAGATTAGGCGTAATCACACTGACATAAGGGAAAAAGCGAATCAACTCTTGGCAGAGTTCACTTACAGCTACGTCGTGCGTTTCCTTGCAGACCAAGACAGGATCCAGAACCACAGGCACTCCTGGGTGTTGTTTGATAAAGTCCAATGCCTTCTCAGCTACGCTGACAGTTGGTAGAAGACCAATCTTAATCCCCCCAAACTCCACATCACGCAAGCTATCTAATTCATGTTGAAAAATGGCATCGTCAGTTGGAAAGACTTCAAATCCTTTTTCTGTCAAGGCTGTCAAACAAGTCACTGCTACAAAGCCATGCAAGCCGTTCAAGGTATAGGTAGCCAAATCAGCTGACAGGCCACCACCACTAAAAATATCATTTCCTGAAAGTGCTAAAATACGATTATTCTTCATAACGAATCTCCTTTAAATACAAACCATTTGGTGCTGCAGTGGGACCTGCAAGCTGCCTGTCCTTTTTCTCCAAAATCCTGTCAATCTGCTCTACTGGCATGCGGTTATTGCCGATTTTGAGCAGTGTCCCCACCATATTGCGAATCTGCTTATACAAGAAACCATTTCCTGAAAAGGTAAAGGTCAAAAATTGTCCTGTCTCATCAACCCTGAGACTAGCTTCTGTGATGGTGCGAATCTTATCCTCCACACTGGTTCCAGAGGCTGTAAAGCCTGTGAAATCGTGGGTACCCTCTAGCTTTTTGATAGCCTCCTGCATCCGATCCACATCAAGCGGATAGGGAAAGTGGGTGGCATAGTGACGGCGCATGGGATTTTTAGGACGACCCCTATCCACGATAAACTCATAGGTCTTGCTGTGCTTGGCATAACGGCAATGAAAATCATCTGCCACGAGCTCAATCGAAATCACATCAATATCTTCAGGGGACTGGGTGTCCAAGGCAAAACGGAGCTTCTCCTCATCCATCTGATAGGGCAGGTCAAAATGAAGCACCTGTCCCAAAGCATGAACCCCACTATCTGTCCTACCAGCACCGTGAACAGTAATGGCTTGCCCCTTATTTAACCTGGTCAAGATTTTTTCAATTTCTTCCTGAACGCTACGCGCATGAGGCTGGCGCTGAAAACCAGAAAAGGCATAACCATCATAGGAAATAGTTGCTTTATATCTCGTCATAACTTCTATTTTATCAAGAAATTAGTCTGTAAACAAGGTTCTAAATTAAACATTGTCTGGGTACAAAGTTCTCAAAAGAAAAACTTAGGAAACCAATCCTAAGCTCTCTTTTGAAGTAGGTACATGACAAAGATAGAGGTTACAATCAACCAACCTCCTAAGATACTAAAGACCAACATCCCATTGTGAGTTAATAACCCAATTGCACCTAGAACGAATGGAGTCGTAAAGGCTCCGCAACTACAGCCTAAAACTGCAAATGAAGTGGCTTGATTGAGGAGTTTAGCTGGAATTCGTTCAGAGACCAGTTGAAAGACCGTCGTCAAGGCTACACTGTAGGCAAACCCAGCCAGAATGCTTCCTGCCACTGCCACCCACAAGGATGGAGACAAGGCAATCACAATTTGCCCCAAACCAAAGGTAATACCGGACCAGAGAAGCAATTTCTCTTTAAAGATAGAAATCAAGAAAGAAAAACTCACCCCAGCCACAATCCCGATCAACTGCATGATACTAAGAACAAAACTAGATAACTGGGCATCTCCCAATCCTCTTTCCACCATCAAACTTGGGATACGGATGGTAATGGCTGTATTGGTACAAACTACAACTGCCGCTTCAATAGCTAGGGTAAAAATTAAGCCTTTCATTTCTCGAGTTAAACGACTTGCTTCCTTCGTTTTTTTCTTGACTTCTTTCTTTTCTTTTCCATAAGGGACAAAGAGCAAATAAAGGGTCAACACCAAAAATCCAGCACTATAAGCTAAGAAAGTAGCTGTCCAACCAAAGGCCAATAACTGGCCGACTGCCAAGGTGATGAGAGAAGCCCCAACAACCTCTGCAGAACCGCGTAGCCCTAACATCTGAATTCGCATTTTTCCTTGATAGCGTTCACTGATAATGGAAATGGCCTTGGCATTGATCATCCCAACACCCAAACCAAAAAGAATCCTTGTTCCAAAGACAAAGGGATATGCTTGATACCAAAAGGGTGCTGTTCCACTCAGTGATAAAATCAGCAATCCCAAACTAATCTGTAAACGCTCAGGGAATATTTTTTCTAAAAAACCATTTAGTAGTAACATAATCATGATCCCAAAAGATGGCAAGCTCGCCAAGAGCTCAATTTGTTCCTTAGGATAGCCTTGATAATAGTCAAACATGGCTGGTAGGGCACTTGAGATGGAAAAGGAGGTAATCAAAACGAGGGAGAGAGCCAAAATACTGGCCCGTTCTAAAAATTGTTTCATAAAATCTCTTTCTATATTTCTCTTAATCTTCTACTTTTTTGATAGTTATCAAACAAGCAAGAAAAGAAGAAGCCTCTTTGGTGTATAGACTCCTTCTTAAACTCGAAAATGAATCCCTTGTGTCTTAGGATGACTTTCTCTTGATTTGCTTAATAAAGTAGAAGATAAATCCTGCCACCATATAGGCAACAAAGATAATCAGACACCACTTGAATACGACATCCCAACCCTTGTTCACATTCAAAAAGAAGTAAGGGAAGGGACTGACCTTAGAATTAGGAACATCAAGTTTCAATACCAAGCCATTAAAAAGAGCAAAATTCATATAAAGCAAGGGTAAAATCGTCCACACAACTGGATCCCAGATTTTGTATTGACCCTGTTTGTCAAAAAAGAGGGTATCCGCTAAAAACCAAAGGGGAACGATATAGTGACAAAGGAAATTTTCTAGGGTATAGAAATTAGTCGCAATGGGCGCTAAGAGGAAATGGTAAATCACACAGGTAATCATGATACTCATGGTGACCCCACCTTTTAAGCGCAAGAGGCTTGGCCTTTGCCAGTTTTCACCTAAACGGCTCATGACCTTTAGGAGATAGAGCGTAAAAATCGCGACTAAAAGGTTGGACAGAACCGTATAATAGAGCAACATCCCAAATCCACCATGCTTGGCGATTTCAAGGTAAACTCCCGTAAAAGCCGCTAGAAACAAGAAGATACGGCTATAAAATACAAGTTTATAGTGTTTTGACATGCTTAAATTTTCTTCACAAACTCTGATTTGAGTTTCATGGCACCAAAGCCATCAATCTTACAGTCGATATTGTGGTCGCCTTCTACAATGCGGATATTTTTCACGCGCGTCCCTTGTTTCAAATCTTTTGGCGCACCTTTCACTTTCAAATCCTTGATGAGGGTTACTGTATCACCATCAGCCAATTTATTTCCGTTGGCATCGATAGCAACAATGCCCTCTTCTACATCTGCAACTTCAGCAGGATTCCACTCATGAGCACACTCTGGGCAAACCAGTAGGGCACCGTCTTCGTAGACATACTCTGAGTTACATTTTGGGCAATTTGGTAAGTTGTTCATGGTTTCTCCTTATAATCATTCAGTATTCTTTGAAAATCAAAATTTCTCGAACAGCAACTATTATACCTTAAAATCAGCATTTTGACAAATTTAGAAAAAAACCGATATCAATCTATCGGCTTTCCAACATCTACATTCTTTTTTTAGCTTCTGCTTTGATTTTTTCAACTACTTCTTGAATGTTCAAACCAGTTGTATCAAGGTAGACAGCATCCTCTGCTTGTTTGAGAGGCGAAGTCTCACGATGACTATCCTTGTAATCACGCGCAGCAATTTCCTCTTTTAAGGTTTCAAGGTCTGTCTCAATTCCCTTGGCAATATTTTCCTTGTAACGGCGCTCTGCTCTCTCATCAACAGAAGCTACTAGGAAAATTTTCAATTCTGCTTGTGGCAATACAACAGTTCCAATATCGCGACCGTCCATGACAATCCCGCCTTGCTGGGCAATTTCTTGTTGGAGAGAAACCAGTTTCTCACGCACTTCAGGAATTGCTGCAATAGCAGAAACATGATTGGTTACTTCATTTTCACGGATAGGATGGGTAATATCCACATCCCCTACAAAAACAAGCTGTTCCCCAGTTTCTGAGCGTCCAAAACTAATTGGATGCTGGTTCAACAAGGCCAGAAGGGCTTCGACTTCTTCTACTCCTAACTGGTTTTGGAGAGCCATATAGGTCGCCGCACGATACATGGCACCTGTATCTAGGTAGGTGTATCCAAAGTCCTTGGCAATAATTTTTGCGACCGTACTCTTACCACTTGAAGCAGGACCGTCAATAGCGATTTGAATTGTTTTCATATCAACTCCTATTTTATTTTGACAACATCACCTGGATTAGCAAACCAAGATCCTGTAGCCATATGACTAGGATTTAAGGCTTCTAACTGAGCAATCGAAATCCCAGCGCGAGCTGCAATGGCTGCTTCTCCTTCTCCAGCTAAGACTTTTGTCGTCCCTTCTGGATCTGTAGCTTCCTCCGAGTGTTCAGAAGAAGATTCTGAACTCTGTTCAGGCTGGAAACTACTAGATGATGAAATCTGTACTACATTTGCATCAGAATCATGAAAATCTTTCAAGGCCGCTGTGCGATTACTCCCACCTGATGAAAGATAGATGAGAACAATGATCATTACGACTACAATCACAAAGAAAATACTAGCTAAAATAGTCAAGATACGATTCGCTATAACTCCACCACCCTGTGATCGCGAACGACGGCCTGATCTTGTTTCTTCTTGATTTTCATAAATATCTTCTTCCCACGGTTCTTTTGCCATACCTTACTCCTTGTTTTTTTTTACTTTTCTTATTACAATATAAATATGAAAATCACACTTATACCTGAACGATGTATCGCCTGTGGGCTTTGCCAAACTTATTCTGATTTATTTGATTACCACGATAATGGAATCGTGCGTTTTTACGATAACCCTGACCAACTGGAAAAAGAAATTTCTCCTAGTCAGGACGTCTTAGAGGCTGTTAAAAATTGCCCAACTCGCGCCCTAATTGGAAACCAGGAAGCCTAAATCAATGGCGATAACCCACTCCCTCTAGTTTAGCACATTTCCATGTAAAATTATAGTCTTTTCACTTTATTTTTTTCTGTAAAATCAGGAAGGTCGCTTTTTTCTTTGATGAGATAAAGTGGTCTTTTTTTAGTCTCTAAATAAATCTTACTAATATACTTGCCGAGAATTCCAATGGTCAAGAGTTGAATGCCTCCAAGAAAGAGAATAACAGCCATCAGAGATGTCCAACCAGATGTCGAATTGCCCAAAATAAGGGTCCGAACTACTACAAAAAAGGTCATTAGCAGAGAAATGAAACAAGATAGGAGACCAGCCACAAAGGCGATAATCAAGGGAAAATCTGAAAAATTAACAATCCCTTCAATGGAGTAAAAAAAGAGTTGCCTAAAACTCCAACTGGTCCTACCAGCCTGCCTTTCGACATTTGGATAGTCCAGATAGTGGATTCTAAAGCCGACCCAGGCAAATAGTCCCTTAGAAAAACGATTGGACTCAGTCAAGCTTAAAATGGCATCCACCACTGACCTTCTCATCATGCGAAAATCACGGACACCTGACGGCAAGGCTACTGGACTAATTTTTTGCATAAGGCGGTAAAAGATATCAGCACAGAAACTACGAAAGAAGGGTTCTCCCTCCCGACTGGTTCTCCGTGTCCCAACACAGTCCAAGTCTGCATTTTGGTCTAGTAAATTTTTCATCTCTAGCAACATACTAGGAGGATCCTGGAGGTCTGCATCCATCACCACCACCAAATCTCCTGTCGCATATTGTAAGCCTGCATACAGAGCTGCTTCTTTGCCAAAATTTCGTGAGAAAGAAATATAATGCACTGCCGGATTTTGCTTCCGATAGGTCTTTAAAAGTTCCAAAGTCCCATCACTTGATCCATCATCGACAAAGACATACTCGATTTCTGTTTCCAAATCTGGAAGTAAAGCTTCCAAAGCCTGATAAAAAAGAGGAAGTACTTCCTCTTCGTTTAAACAGGGGACAATGATTGACATCACCATCTTAGTCTTCAAAACCATTTGGATGCTTGCTTTGCCAACGCCATGCGTCCTCACACATTTGAGTGATGTCTAATTTTGCTTCCCAGCCGAGTTCTGCTTTTGCTTTTGCAGGATCTGAATAGCAGGCTGCGATATCACCTGGGCGACGTTCTACGATGCGGTAAGGAATAGGACGTCCCACTGCTTTTTCCATGTTTTGGATAATTTCAAGAACTGAGTAGCCTTTACCTGTTCCAAGGTTATAAATGTTTAGGCCTGAACCTTTTTGGATTTTTTGTAGAGCTGCAACGTGACCTTTAGCCAAATCAACAACGTGGATATAGTCACGAACACCAGTTCCGTCTTCCGTATCGTAATCGTCTCCAAACACTTGCACCTGCTCTAATTTTCCAACGGCTACTTGAGTCACATATGGCAAGAGGTTATTTGGAATACCGTTTGGATTTTCTCCCAAATCACCACTCTCATGGGCTCCGATTGGGTTAAAGTAACGAAGCAAGACCACATTCCATTCTGAGTCTGCTTTGTAAATATCGGTCAAAATTTCCTCAAGCATAAGCTTAGTGCGACCATATGGATTGGTCACTGAAAGTGGGAAATCTTCCAAGATGGGTACTGTGTGCGGATCTCCGTAAACTGTAGCAGAAGAACTGAAAATGATGTTTTTACAGTTGGCTTCTTCCATAGCTTTCAAAAGGCTAACAGTCCCAGCTATATTGTTGTCATAGTAGGCAAGAGGAATACGAGTAGATTCACCGACAGCCTTCAAACCAGCAAAGTGAATGACTCCTGTTGGCTCTTCCTGTTTGAAAATATCACGAAGAGTATCTGTATCACGGATATCTACCTCATAGAAAGGCACTTCAACTCCTGTGATTCTCTCAACAACTTCTAAACTTTTTCTGTTACTATTAACAAGGTTATCCACCACAACAACCTGATGACCTGCTTGGATTAACTCAATAACAGTGTGGGTTCCGATAAAACCTGCTCCACCCGTTACTAAAATCTTTTCTTGCATCTTCTTTCCTCGATTCTCGGATTATTTTTTCTTATTTTACCATTTTTGATAGGGAATGTCATTTGCCATCCTAGAGGGGAGACTAAAATTTCAGTAAAATTCTTATTCGCTTTTTACTCGTTTGACATAGTTTTCAATTGGGTAGTTTGCTGGGTCTAAGGTCATTTCCCTGCTTTGTACCAGTTGTGCTAGGTGGTAACCAATGATAGGACCCGTTGTGAGGCCTGATGAACCTAGTCCACTGGCTGCATAGACACCTGCCAATTCTGGCACCTGCCCAAAGAAAGGAGAGAAATCACGGGTGTAGGCACGGATTCCCACACGCTCAGTTCTTGAAGTCGCTTTAGATAAAACTGGATAATGATGCAAGGCCACCTCCTCCATTTGCTGGAGCAAGATTTCATCTACCGTCAAATCAAATCCCATGTCATTTTCATGGGTGGCACCTAATGATAATTTCCCACCTGCAAAGGGAATCAAATCCCACTCCCCTTCTGGCATAACCACAGGGTAAGCTTCCATGTCTTGGGCCAGCTGATAATCTCGGAGTTGTCCTTTTTGAGGACGGACATCCACAGCATAACCCAAGGGTTCTAACATATCCCCCAACCAAGCTCCCGTCGCCAAAATAACCTGATCAAACACCTCTTCGTCAATCTGGTAACCTGATGCTAAAGGTGTCAGAGTCACTTTTTCTTTGACCAGCTTGACCTGACTGGCTTCTAGCAAACGAGTCACTAAGAGTTGACCATCTACTCTCGCTCCACCAGAAGCATAGAGTAGGCGGTCAAATTCCTGTAAGCTAGGGAATAATTCATTAGCTGATGCTTGGTCCAGAATGGCTAATTGCCCTATCAAAGGAGATTCTTCTCTACGCTGGAGGGCTAGTTGATAGAGTTCTTCCAACTTAGTTTCATCCTTTTTCAGGAGAAAGACTCCCGAACGCTGGTAAAAATCAATTTCTTGCCCTAACTTTTCTAAATCAGCTAATAAATCCACATAAAAGTCAGCCCCCAAGCGCGCCATTTTGTACCAGGCTTTATTGCGGCGTTTGGAAAACCAAGGACTGATAATTCCCGCCGCTGCCTTAGTAGCCTGACCTTTTCCATAGTCAAAAATGGTCACCTCTAGGTCACTTTCTTTAGAGAGGTAGTAGGCAGCTGTTGCACCTACAATCCCTGCTCCGATAATGGCAACTTTTTTCATTGTTTTCACTTTCTAACTAGATATGGTGGAAAGGATTGGTCGATGCTTGACTAGGTACAATATCGATAGTCCAGCCTTTTTCAGCCTCCCATTGAGTAAGGAGTGCAGAAATTTTTTCCACAAAAAGCACTTCAATATAGTGACCTGGGTCCAATGCCAGTAACCCATCAGACAACATATCCTGGGCAGTGTGGTAGTAAATATCACCAGTGATATAGACATCTGCCCCCTTTGCCAAAGCATCCTTATAGAATGACTGCCCACTTCCACCACAGATGGCCACTCTTGAAATAGACTTCTGCAAATCACTCTCTTGATAATGCACCAATCGAAGACTATCTAAACCAAAGACTTGCTTGACATGTTGAGCCAATTCTCCAAATGTCTGAGGCTGAATATTGCCAATACGTCCAATCCCACGTTCAGGGCAAGTTTCCTGCAGATAAGTCGTTTCCTCGATACCTAGCATCTGACAGAACCAATCATTGAGGCCATTTTCAACGATGTCAATATTGGTATGGCTGACATAAACTGCGATGTCATGCTTGATTAGGTCAATGTAAATCTGATTTTGCGGACGGCTAGCTACCAAATCCTTGATAGGACGGAAAATCGGTGCATGCTTGACAATAATCAAATCCACACCCTTTTCAATGGCTTCAGCCACCGTTTCTTCACGAATATCGAGAGCAATCATGACTCTTTGGATATCCTTGTCCAAAGTGCCAATTTGCAAGCCGCGACTGTCTCCTTCCATAGAAAATTCCTGAGGGCAAAAAGCTTCATACGCTTTAATCACTTCACTTGCTAACATGGAGCACCTCCTTGATGGCTTGAATTTTATCTGCTAGAACTTGACGTTCCTCCAGATTTTTTTCTGGGACTTGTCCGAGGGCAAACTCTAGCTTAACAGCTTCTTTTTGCCATTTTTGGACAAAGACTGGGCTGACTTCTTTGGACAAAAAAGGACCAAAGCGGACATCGCTGGCTGATAACTTCATTTGTCCAGCTTCCACCACCAAAATCTCGTAAAACTTGCCAGCTTCTTCTAAGATGCTTTCGGCTACAATCTGAAAACCGTAGTCCTGCAACCAGATACGCAAGTCGTCTTCACGATTATTGGGCTGGAGGATCAAACGCTCTACATTAGCTAACTTGTCCAAGTCTTCTTCTAAAATCCTAGCAATCAAACGACCACCCATACCAGCAATGGTAATGACAGACACTTGGTCTGCCTCTTCAAAAGCTGCCAACCCATTGGCTAAACGGACTTGGATTTTCTCCTTTAGGCCGTGAGCCTCAACATTTTTGACCGCAGACTGATAGGGGCCTTCCACCACCTCACCCGCAATGGCACTTTTGATTTGTCCTCTTTCGACCAACTCGATAGGCAGATAAGCATGGTCACTACCCACATCTAGTAAAATGGCTCCCTGTGGCACAAAGGAAGCTACCAATTCTAATCTCTTTGAAATCATCTTCTCTCACTTTCCAAAACTCTATTCCCTCTTATTATACCACATTTCAGCTAGCTATCTTGCAGCTAAAAAAGACCACAATCCACAGATTGCAGTCTATCTTTATTTTCTAGCTTGATAGCGACTGGTCAGGATGAAAATCAAGGTAAAGACCAACATCATGACACCATAAACAGGTAGCGTTTGTCCTGTCAAGGTCGAAATTTCAAGTAGTTTTTGAATCCTTGGGAAGAGAGCTGTAGCTAGGAAGCCTCCTACTGACCAGACGATCAAGAGGACACGCCAAAGCGTGAATGGCATGCAGGCTCTAAATACGGATAAGAAACCAATTGACCCCAAGAGATAATAGAGTAGAGTTGAGATTTCTAACTCAGACCAACCTTGGCTACTTCCAAATATTTTCACAAAAAGAACGCTGAAAACGACCATAAGAGCACTTGGTAGGGCACGAAGCATGGATTTTCTGAGGAAGTTTGGTTCAACAGGTTTGATATTTCGCTCAAAAGTTAGAACAAATGGTGGGAAACCTTCCACGAACTGGTCAATCATGGTAATTTGAATCGGAATGAAAGGAAAAATCAAGATCCATTCAGACCGACCTAGTAAAGCACTGGCGATACAGATAACTGCGAGCAAGAATGAGTAGATGGTTTTTATCAAGAAAATCGGTGCAATATGGGCAATGTTATTGACCACACGACGACCTTCAAAGAGAATCTCAGGAACATCATTAAAGTCAGAGTTCAAGAGAACCAGATTGGCAATCTGACGTGTTGCCGGGTCTCCCTCCGCCATTACGATAGAGCAATCCGCCTCACGAAGGGCCAGAATATCATTGACCCCGTCCCCTGTCATAGCTGTTGTATGCCCTGCTTTTTTCAGCGTTTGAATGATGAGTTTCTTTTGATGAGGGGAAACACGTCCGAAAATAGCTGTCTCCTCCGCCATAGCAACCAATTCCTCATCCTCGATTTTCGAGCAATCTACATAGCTGTGGTAGTCCGCAAAACCAGCCTTCTGGGCAATTCTGGATACCGTAACTGGATTGTCACCAGAGATAATCTTGAGTCCCACTTCCTGAGAACGGAGATAGTCCAGCGTCTCTGCTGCTCCCTCTCGAATCGGGTCCAAGATTTCCAGCAAGGCTAGAGCCTGAATATCAGATGGTTTCTGTTGTTTGTGATGGTCTAATTTCTCCTGACTGAGAGCTAAGACCAAGACACGTGAACCTCTCTCCAAGGCCTCTCTGGCTTCAGGGACTTCATTTTCTAGCAACATCTCAGGTGCACCTAAGAAAACTGTTCCCAAACCTTCTAACTCCATGGCTCCCCACTTGCGGTCACTTGAGAAAGGTAGATTAGAGAGCATAGGATAGGCTACTTGACCTTGGAATCGCTGGCGAATGGCTTGGGCAGTTGGATTTTTATCCTCACTATGGGCTATGTAGCTGGTCAGGACGCTGGCAATAGCCTCTTCACCATAAGTTGCCGTCAGTGGAAGAACAGCCTCCACCTGCATCTTTCCTTGGGTGATGGTCCCCGTCTTGTCCAGACAGAGCATATCCACGCGCGCCAAGGTCTCAACAGAGTACATCTCCTGCACCAAGACCTTTTTCAAACCAAGCTTAATCACCGCAGTCAAGAGCGAAGTAATGGTCAAAAGGGCGATTCCCTTGGGCAACATTCCTAAAAGAGCTGTCGACGAATTTACAACGGATGACTTAAGAGGCAAGCCTTTTAAAATCAAAGCTTCTAGCAAGAGAGCCAGACCAAAAGGAATGATAATCTTCCCAGTAAAACCTGCTAGCTTGTCCAGCGATTTCATGATACGAGAGTTGATCGGTTTAACGGTCTTGGCTTCCAGCATGAGTTTGGCAGCATAGTTATCAGCTCCAACATGGTAAACTTGAGCTAAAACTGACCCACTAGCTAGGAAACTTCCAGACAAAAGCAAGGCATCAACTTCCTTTTGTACCAAATCACTTTCCCCCGTTAACATGGCTTCATTGACTTCCGCAAAGCCTTCCAAAACCAAGGCATCACTGGGAATCTGCTCTCCAGCAGATAGACGAATGACATCTCCTAGAACCAATTCTTCAGGATTAAGAGCAACTTCCTGACCATCACGAATGGTTTTGACCTTTTCCTTGGTCATGAGATTGAGCTTGTCCACCATGTGCTTGGCCCGTAGCTCGGTCACAATCCCAGAAAAAGCGTTAAAACAGATAACGGCAAAGAAAACTAAATTGCTCCAAGCCTGCACAAAGGCTAATGCCAAAGCAATGACAAAGTTCAAAGCGTTAAAAAGGGTAAAGACATTTCGTTTGATGATTTGCCAAGTGCTGGTACTGGCCGAAGCAGTAAAATCATTGACCAAGCCCTTAGCCTGTCTTTCCTTGACTTCTCTTTGGGTTAATCCCATAATCTTATTTTTATCCATAAATTCTATCATATCATTTTTTCTAAAAGAATTCTAATCTCATCCCAAATATGGACCTGGTCAAGGGAAAAATTTGCCAGCCCTCCTTTGATAAGGTATAATAATAACAAGAAAACAATCGAAGGAGATCGCATGTTTTATACTTATTTACGTGGATTGGTTGTCTTGCTCCTATGGTCCATCAATGGCAATGCCCACTATCATAATACTGATAAAATTCCTAATCAAGATGAAAATTATATTTTAGTTGCGCCTCACCGTACCTGGTGGGATCCTGTTTACATGGCCTTTGCGACCAAGCCAAAACAGTTCATCTTTATGGCTAAAAAAGAACTCTTCACCAACCGTATCTTTGGATGGTGGATTCGTATGTGTGGTGCCTTTCCTATCGACCGTGAAAATCCAAGCGCTTCAGCCATCAAATATCCTATCAATGTTCTCAAAAAAAGTGACCGCTCTCTCATCATGTTTCCAAGTGGAAGCCGTCACTCAAACGATGTCAAGGGTGGAGTTGCCCTGATTGCCAAAATGGCCAAGGTCCGTATCATGCCTGTTACCTATACAGGTCCTATGACCTTGAAAGGCTTGGTTAGCCGCGAGCGTGTCGATATGAACTTTGGAAATCCAATTGATATCTCAGATATCAAGAAAATGAATGATGAAGGCATTGAAACAGTCGCCAATCGTATTCAAACAGAATTCCAACGTCTGGACCAAGAAACGAAACAATGGCACAATAATAAAAAACCAAACCCACTCTGGTGGTTTATCCGCATCCCTGCTCTCATCCTTGCCATTATCCTCGCTATCCTAACCATCATCTTTAGCTTCATCTGGAATCCAGATAAAAAGAGAGAAAAACTTGGTTAAATAAATACAACAATCCCTTGGCAAAAGCCAAGGGATAAATCTTTTATTCGATTTTCCATTTTTGGGTCAACCAGCTGGAAAAAACTAGAAATCGCTCAGCTACTTGTTCATGGTGTCCATAAGGATCAAAGACAAACTGACCGTTCGGATAGCGTTTCTGAAGACTAGTATGGATTTGCTCAGCATACGTTGGTGCTTGAGCCAAGCGATTAGTATGGTGTGCTCCTTCTGTTTGACCATTCTGTAAATACAGCAAACAATCTAGATTTTTCACTGTCTCTGCCTTGCAGTAAGTCACAAAATCAGGATACCAAAAGGAACCGCAGATGGAAAAGACACAGGAAACCTTGTCAAAGCTGAAAAGACTGTAGACTGCCGCCAAACCACCTAGTGAATAACCTCCGTAGGCAAGGCGTGCTTCATCCAGTCGATAAAGCGACTGCAACTTATCTAAAAGACCTCCAAATAAATGATCATGATAGACATTGGCCTGACCTCCAAAATCTGGAGCTCCATCTCTCAGAGCCGATATCGCCCAGGGAGTGTAGTCGTCTAGGCGATTTTTAGAGGTCAAGCCCACTAAAATCACAGAATCGGACAGGGATGATAGGAAATCCAAGTTTCCATCATTCAAGAGAATCGCTGGATAGGTTTGATTGAAATCATAGGTTGAAGGCAGGCTGACCTTGACTTGGATTCCTTCCCAATTAAACTCATTATTTATTGATAAAGTCATTGATTTTCTCAAGGGAATCAATCACTGCTGGACCATAGTCCATCAATTCATCGTAAGAGATGGTCATGATTTTTTGATTCTTAATAGCAGGAACGCTTTCCAAAACAGCATTTGCCTTCATCAACTCTACTGCTTTTTCATCCAATTTTTTATTGCGGTCGCTGGTTACATAGATAATCAATTCAGGATCCATTGACACGAGGTTTTCCAAGGTCAAGCCTGATGTCCCCGTAGCAACATTTGTATAACCAAGTTGGTTCAGCAAACTTTCTTGCAAAGCAGACTTGTAGGCACCGAAGGTTTCATCATTATAAGCAACCATAATCAAAGCCTTTTTCTTTTCACCTTGACTTGCTGGATTAGCTTTCTTAACAGCCTCGATTTTAGCTTGTAATTGCGCTGCGTATTCATTAGCCTTGTCCTGAACATTAAAAATTATTCCAAGATTTTTGACATCTTCTACAATATTTCCCAAATCTTGCTGAATTGTTGAGAGAGAAGCTTTTTGAGTATAAACTGGGATTTTGTTTTCATTCCAAGTGCTAACTGTCCCCAAGGATTTTTCAGAAAACATCATGTTTCGCCCCATCACAGCGTCTGGCTCATAAGAAAGGACTGTTTCTTGTGAGACTGTTTTTTTATCTCCAATTTGAGGAATCGTCGCAATCGCGTCCTTGTATTTGTCCGTCACAGCATTATCAGGATTAAGCATGCCAGCAATTTTATCCTTCAACCCTAACTCCAATAAGATTTCAGTGGTTGAAAGATTGTTTGTAATAACTTTTTCAGGTGCCTTGTCAAAAACTTGTTCGACTTCATTCCCTTTCGCGTCATAGGTTTTGACCGTTAGTGGATAAGTCGTCTCTGCTTTAGCCTTTTGACTTGTTTCTGTGCTAGATTGTGTGGTAGCTTTTTCTGTAGTAGTATTGCCACAAGCTGCCAAAGTTAAGGTAGCTACTGTTACGAGTAAAATGCTGAGTGTTTTTTTCATATTGTTTTCCTTTTCATTCTTATAAATAGTGAATCATGGCTTGCTGATCCTCGGTCCAAGTCACCTGACTTTGAACTCCATATACAGTTTGCAATGACTCAGGGGTAATGGTCTCCTTTGGAGTCCCTTGGTAAAGGATTTCCCCCTCTTTCATCAGATAGAGATAATCCGAATAGCGACAAGCAAGTTGAATATCATGTAGGACAGCTAGAACATTGACCTTGAGATTCTTCACAATGGCCAACAAGTCTAGCTGATACCTGATATCCAGATGATTGGTTGGTTCGTCTAGGAGTAAGAGAGTCGGTTCTTGCGCCAAGGCGCGGGCTAGTAAGACTCGCTGTTTCTCTCCCCCTGACAGAGACGAATAGAGACGTGTTTTCTTCTCAAGCATATCCACCTTGACGAGGGCATCTTGAACGAGTGTAAAATCTCTTTCCCTTTCCTTCTGTAAAAAAGAGAGGTGGGGAGTTCTTCCCAGCAAGACGATTTCTTCAACTGTACAATCAAACTGCAGCTGGTTAAACTGGGTGACAACTGCCATTTGCTTGGCTGTTTCTTTGATCGTCCATTGTTCCAGAGGCTTTCCATCTAGGCTTATCAAGCCTTTGTCCGCCTTTTCCTGACGATAGAGGAGTTTAAGCAGGCTGGTTTTTCCACTTCCATTTGGTCCTAGTATCGTGTGAAATTGACGCCCCTCAACCTTAAGAGAGACTCCTTTGAGGATTTTTTTCTCTCCTAGTCCAAAATGGATATCCTGACAAATCAAGTCCATATCAGACCCTCACCTCCCTTCGCCTACCTCCAACAATGTAAATAAAGAAGGGAGCACCTACTAAGGCTGTGAAAATACCAATAGGAAGCTCTGCGTTTGGAATGATGATACGAGAGAGTACGTCTGCCCAGATAACAAAGAGGGCACCCAGCAAGGTTGCAACGGGAAAAAGCCTCTTATAATTCGTTCCTACTAACCCTCGAGCTAAATGTGGAGTAATCAGACCGACAAATCCAATAATCCCACAGGTTGCCACTAATACTGCTGTTAGCACAGCCACCATGGTCACATAAAGATACCAATAAAAGCGTAAGGGAATCCCCAAAGTTAAAGCAGCCTCATCTCCCATCATCATCGCATTGAAAACACGATACTGAGTAGAGAAAAATAGAAAGGCCACTCCTACTACTATAGTTGGCAGGACCAAGTCTGCCCAGGAAGTCCCAGCGAGCGAGCCCATGGTCCAAAACTTAATGGTCATCACACTATCCGCATTAGCGCCAACTGATATAATAAAGTTTGAAAAAGCCAGAAAGAGAGCGTTGACCACCGTTCCTGATAAGATCAGACTGGAAGTCGTCATCCTTCCCTGCATAGAGGCAATGATGAGGACAGCAATTGTTGCCAAAATAGCTCCAAGAAAAGCTCCAAGGCTAATCATCACTTTTAAACCAAGAATGATGCTCAAGGTTGCCCCTAAAGTTGCACCCGCAGATATTCCTAAGACATAAGGCTCTGCGATGGGATTGTTCACTGTAGACTGCATCACGCTACCACACATAGAAAGACCAGCCCCTACTATCAGACCTAACAATACTCGGGGGAATCTCATGTTCCATACAATGGCAAGAGTAGACTTGGAAACCTCTCCTATCTCAAGAGGAATCCCCAATCTATTCAAAACAATCCGATAGGTATCTCCTAGATCAATCGCAACAGATCCCATTGAAACTGCTAGAAAGAGAGAAATCCCTAAAATACCTAGCAAAACAACTAAAAGTAACACAAATTGCTGGTCTTGTCGGCTTCCAGAAAATTTGGAAAGCATGCAAACCTCCTTTGATAGAATCTTAAAAATTTAGAAAATTCTCATGAAAAGTATACCATATTTTCAACAATGGAACAAGATGAGAACAAATGAATATAGTTGGTTTTATAGTGCTAGGAACCGTAAGTAAAGATAATACTTGAGTATATCGAGGTAAAGTGACAACGTAAAAAGCCCTCTGAAAATCAGAGAGCTGATTTGAGCCCGGGCTAAAATCCTAGTGAAACAAAAAAATCTACACGATCAGAAAAGTCTCTATCGTGCCATTTTCATACATGATGTATAGTCCAAGTAGAATGAATACTAAGGGCACAATGATTCGCTCGTATTTTTCAATTGTCTCGAATATTAACGGAATAGAGGATAACCCCCGACTAATCTCGCAAAAGATAATTATGCCGATTACAAACACAAGCAATGCCACGAGGGTCTGTGACCAATCTAACGAAGCAAAATAAGGTATATAGATACCTAAATTATCTCCGCCAGACGCAATTGTCAGCAATGTAACTGTCCAAAACAGTTGATTTGCCTTGCTTTGTTCTAATCTTTCAATAATTTCTTCCTCTTCTTCCTCACCTTCTCCAACAATTGCAAAGCGAATCCCTAAATAGATAGGGATTAAACCAAGCAACCCAACCATCCATTCTTCAGGCACGAAATTAACGACATAAGCAGCAACTAAACTCGCCCCTACAAGTAAGCCTGTGCCTAGATATTGCCCCGCATAAATATGCCATTTTTGTTTATTCTGTGATAGCTGTGCAAATAAAATAAATAAAATAATTAAATAATCGATACTGGTGGAAATATAAACACCAATAGCAGATATGATTGTCTGTCCCATAAAAACCTCCTGTAATAGTCAGTAATAAATCAGCAGATTTTAGGAGAGCACAGACACATTAATTTAGCTATCGCTAGTGGGTAATGTCGAACATAGGAAAGCATTTTACTCCTCCTCAAAACGTCGTTACAAAGTAATTTCTAACTGGAATTCGTGACTACTTCCATGTAAAGTATAACATACTATACTTTACTTCGTAAAGTGTAGGCTCTCCGAGGGGGCTTGCAGACAGCTACTCGGCTTTTCAAGCTGAGTAGCTACGCACCTTTATGGTGTAATTAGCTGATACCATTTGAGGTTTTTGTAGTCTCCAAAATTGTGACCGATAAAACCTCAATAAAAAAGCCCTCTGAAGTCAGAGAGCTGATTTGAGCCCAGGCTAAAATCCATACAAAAAAGCTACCCAATTTAGAGTAGCTTCATTATCAAGATATGCTCAATTGAACACGGTCCAAGCATAGAAAAAAGCTCCCCAAAATCAGAGAGCTCCAGTCTTGCTGGATAAACCGTTTATAGACTAGGCAACGAGGCGAAGGTTGTACTAATGGTACATCGAGCCGAAGCCAACGAAGTATAGAAACGGTTTAGACGCAAGATTAGCGACGAAGTCCTAGAGAGTTGATTAACTCACGGTAACGGTTAACGTCGTTTTTACGCAAGTATGCAAGCAAGTTACGACGGCGACCGATTTTCTTCATCAATCCACGATAAGTAGCGTGGTCTTTTTTGTGTTGTTTGATGTGTTCGTTAAGGTGGTTGATTTCCCAAGTAAGGACAGCAACTTGAACCTCTACTGAACCTGTATCACCTTCGTGACGTGCATATTGTGCGATAATTTCATTTTTTTTCTCTTTTGAGATTGCCATGATGTTTCTCCTTTTTATTTGGCTTCATCCGAGTGACAGGTTGGCATGCCTGTAACCAAGAAGAAGTTATTTGTCTTTACGACAATCCCTATTCTACCAATAACTAACTTCTTTGTCAACAGATTTACTTTCTTGTTTTAAACATGCTATAATAATCATAGCAAGAAATCCAAGTTATCTGTTTTTAAACGAGGTGATTATCATGCCTAGATTCTATTCCCATCTTCCCTACTATCTGGTCATATTTTTCTTTTACTGGCCACTTTATGAGTTGTTCTTGCTAGTTGTTTCTGACCCCCTTACACTCAAGGGACTCTATATAAATAATCTTCTCTTCTTTACACCGCTGGTAATCTTGATTGTATCGTTACTCTATAGCTACCGTTTCCGTTTTTCACTTTGGTGGTTAATTGGTAACGGACTGCTCTTTTGCTTTACTATTATAACCTTTGGTGAATTTATCTTGTTTTACTTTTTAGCCTATGAAACCTTTGCTCTGGTGGGCATGGCTTCCGGTATTGGTATCAAGCATATTCTACAAAAATGAAAAACAAAAAACTTTCACAAAATCCTTGAAAAATCTCACAATCATGCTATAATAATCCATAGAGACAAGTCACTTAGTCCCTTTCTACTAGAGAGTGCGTGGTTGCTGGAAACGCATAGAGAGCCTAAACTGATACTACTCTTGAGTTTTTTATGAAAACATAAAACGGTGGCCACGTTAGAGCCAATCAGAGGTGTCCCTCTTTTTTGAGGAACATAAATGAAGGTGGAACCACGTTGCGACGTCCTTTCGAGGATGTCGCTTTTTGTTTTTCTAGCTTTCACAATCCTCTGTCCCTGTTTTTCAGAATAGGGTTAACACATTCGTCAATAATATAAGTAAGGAGAACATCATGATTAACATTACTTTCCCAGATGGCGCTGTTCGTGAATTCGAATCCGGCGTTACAACTTTTGAAATTGCCCAATCTATCAGCAATTCCCTAGCTAAAAAAGCCTTGGCTGGTAAATTCAACGGCAAACTCATCGACACTACTCGTGCTATCACTGAAGATGGAAGCATCGAAATCGTGACACCTGATCACGAAGATGCCCTTCCAATCTTGCGTCACTCAGCCGCTCACTTGTTTGCCCAAGCAGCTCGTCGTCTTTTCCCAGACATTCACTTGGGAGTTGGTCCAGCCATCGAAGACGGCTTCTACTACGATACTGACAACACAGCTGGTCAAATCTCTAACGAAGACCTTCCTCGTATCGAAGAAGAAATGCAAAAAATCGTCAAAGAAAACTTCCCATCAATTCGTGAAGAAGTTACTAAAGACGAGGCACGTGAAATCTTCAAGAACGACCCTTACAAGTTGGAATTGATTGAAGAACACTCAGAAGACGAAGGTGGTTTGACCATCTACCGTCAGGGTGAATATGTAGACCTTTGCCGTGGCCCACACGTCCCTTCAACAGGCCGCATCCAAATCTTCCACCTTCTCCATGTAGCAGGTGCTTACTGGCGTGGAAATAGCGACAATGCTATGATGCAACGTATCTACGGTACAGCTTGGTTTGACAAGAAAGACTTGAAAAACTACCTTCAAATGCGTGAAGAAGCCAAAGAACGTGACCACCGTAAACTTGGTAAAGAGCTTGACCTCTTCATGATTTCACAAGAGGTTGGTCAAGGACTTCCATTCTGGTTGCCAAATGGTGCGACTATCCGTCGTGAATTGGAACGCTACATTGTCGACAAGGAGTTGGCTTCTGGCTACCAACACGTTTACACTCCACCACTTGCTTCTGTTGAACTTTACAAGACTTCCGGTCACTGGGATCATTACCAAGAAGACATGTTCCCAACTATGGACATGGGTGACGGGGAAGAATTTGTCCTTCGTCCAATGAACTGCCCACACCACATCCAAGTCTTCAAACACCATGTTCACTCTTACCGTGAGTTGCCAATCCGTATCGCTGAAATCGGTATGATGCACCGCTACGAAAAATCTGGTTCCCTTACTGGTCTTCAACGTGTACGTGAAATGTCTCTTAACGACGGTCACCTCTTTGTGACTCCAGAACAAATCCAAGAGGAATTCCAACGTGCCCTTCAGTTGATTATCGATGTTTATGAAGACTTCAACTTGACTGAATACCGCTTCCGTCTCTCTCTTCGTGACCCTCAAGATACTCACAAGTACTTTGACAACGATGAGATGTGGGAAAATGCCCAAACTATGCTTCGTGCAGCCCTTGATGAAATGGGTGTTGACTACTTTGAAGCTGAGGGTGAAGCAGCCTTCTACGGACCAAAATTAGATATCCAAGTTAAGACTGCCCTTGGAAAAGAAGAAACCCTTTCTACTATCCAGCTTGACTTCTTGCTTCCAGAACGCTTCGACCTCAAATACATCGGAGCTGATGGTGAAGAACACCGTCCAGTTATGATTCACCGTGGGGTTATCTCAACTATGGAACGCTTCACAGCTATCTTGATTGAAAACTACAAAGGTGCCTTCCCAACATGGCTTGCACCACACCAAGTAACCCTTATCCCAGTTTCTAACGAAAAACACGTAGACTACGCATGGGAAGTGGCTAAGAAACTTCGTGACCGCGGTGTCCGTGCAGACGTAGATGAGCGCAATGAAAAAATGCAATTCAAGATTCGTGCTTCACAAACAAGCAAGATTCCTTACCAATTGATTGTTGGGGACAAGGAAATGGAAGACGGAACAGTCAACGTTCGTCGCTACGGCCAAAAAGAAACACAAACTGTCTCAGTAGATGATTTTGTTCAAGCTATCCTAGCTGATATCGCCAACAAATCACGCGTTGAGAAATAAGAGATAAAATCCTAGCTAGCTAAAAAGCAACAACTGAAACAGCTGTTGCTTTTTATATTTTTACTCAATGAAAATCAAAAAGCAAACTAGGAAGCTAGCCGCAAGCTGTACTTGAGTACGGTAAGGCGACGCTGACGTGGTTTGAAGAGATTTTCGAAGAGTATTATTTAATCCGAGCTAGTAGTGATTGACCAAACCACCACACAAGATTTGCTTTCATGAGTTAGATAAGGTCAATATCCTCAATCCTTGTCTGCTTCATTTTCTTTTACGAGATCTTTTTGTGAATCCTTTTCAGAGAGTTTTTGATCGATATACTTGTTAATAGTTTCATAAAATTCCTTGGTCGCATCACTGTCTAATTTTGTCGAATTATGAACTTGATTGACTTTCAATTGAACCGATTGAATACCGTAAGAGGCTTGTTTTTGGTGGAGCGTTTCTAATTCTTCTTTTGAAATCGGATCTCCAACAACCGTCAAGACCAATTCATTGTTCCTTGACTTGTAGACTTGATTGATGACCGTATGATTGGCGAACTCTTTTCCTACAAACTGTTTGATTCCTTCTTTTCGCGCTTGCTCTATCGTTAGAGTGACTGCTGAATAGCTGGCTGGAAGAATCAATAATACAATCAAGGATATCAAGCCAATTCTCATTTTAATGTTTAGCTCTTTAAATGAACTTAAGGGAGATTTTCTCATCAAAATTCTTGTTCCAACAATATTGGTTAGCATGATAAAGACACAGTTGATCAAGAAAAGATAGAGAGCCCCAAATAAAAATCGTACATTTCCATTAGCTAAACCGTAACCTGCAGTACAGATAGGTGGCATCAGAGCTGTTGCAATGGCTACTCCTGGCACGATATTGTTTGCTTCTTTTTTCCTTGACCCAATTACACCTGCTATCCCACCAGCAATAGCAATGAGAACATCCCAAATGGTTGGAGAGGTTCGTGCAATCAATTCGCTACTTGCATAAGATAAGGGAGAAATCCAAAAATACAGAGCTGATACAAGCAAGCTGACCAATACTTGAGTAAATAAAACCTCTAGAGATTGCTTGATTAAACGCGTATCAAAAATAGCTAAACCAAATCCGAGTCCAACAATCGGTGTCATAAGAGGGGAAATCAGCATGGCTCCAATAATAACAGCTGTTGAATTCATATTTAGTCCGATAGAGGCAATAAAAATCGCACACATCAAAATCACTGTATCTCTTAATCGAACATGAAGATCATCATATAATTTCTCACGGTATTCACGTGTTGAATAGTTTCCGGTCATTGGTTACTCCCTTTATTTCATATAATCTTGTTTCTGCATGGATGATGGTAGAGAGACTTCTGTCCAATCTTACATATTTTTCTTCTCACCTGTTATTCTTTTAAAATTATCTTTTAAATATCCGTTAGTCCATCCTTAACATTATATCAAAAATTTTACAGTCTTTCTTCGAAGAAATCTATCAATTGAATAGATAGATGAAGCAAGAAATTTTTGTTTCCTTATCCGAAGAAGGAAAAACGGTATCTCCTGAACCTTGATACTATGCGTTTTATTCTTTATAATTTAGCTATTTCAAAATTACAAGTTCTCCATTCTTAATTTCCCAAACTTGGTCAAACTTACTTAATAATTCGTTTTGGCGATGTAAAGTAACAATGACGGCACTTGGTAGTTCCAGAACTCTTTCCAATTCCATTTTAAACTGATTAGTATCCAAGGCAGAGAAAGGTTCGTCTAGGATAAGCAATGGATTTTTACGATTTTTCTCACGATTTAAATACATTCGTTGTTGCTGACCACCTGACAGGGATTGTGGTGGAATTTTTTCAAAATCTTCTTCTCTGAATTTTTCATTGAAACTATTGAATAGCGTTACATTATTTTCATAACTCGAAATAAATGTATGTTCTTGTTGCATAATCATACCGAATCTTCCCCAAAGATGGTCCAAAACAAGCCCATCTAGCACAATTTGTCCTTCAAAATCTTCATCTGTTCCATTTAAAATGTTGAGAAGACTACTTTTTCCAGACCCATTCTTACCAATAAGCGCAATTTTATCCCCTTTTTGAATCGTAGCGGAAGTAATTATCAATTTTGATTCTCCCAGTTGTTTGGAAATGTTTTTCAAAGTAATCGTATCAAAAGAATGTTGAGGTGCTTGAACTGAAACGGGTCTCCCAACAATGTTTTGAAAACTCTTGATTACAGGCTTTACGGACTCTAACATTTGTAAATCATAAAGAATTTCCTGTATTGGTTCAGAAAAAGCATTAATATATCCGAAACTCGCCACCACCTCAGGAATACCGAGTTGCTGGTGAGATAGAGAGTAGGCTAAATAAATAAACAGAACAAGACTAATGAATTCAAAAGAAACACCTGTCAATAAGATGCCAGTAATTTTTGTCAAACCATACTTAAAATACTTATCCTGCAAATTCTTTAGAGAACTCTTTTGTTGATTCAAAAAATGCGACATAGTTAGTTTATTTACCAAATGATGTCCCATGAGCAAATCCTCCAAAGTTCGATAGTAATCTCCTTGTTTTTTCAAGTAAACCTGTCTACGATTAGCGGTCAACTTCCCAACGATTTTAGGAATTTGAATACTAATTCCAGTGGAAAAGATTAAAATCAGTGATACAATAGGATTAATTGTTCTACTAATAATGAAAGCGTAAATGAGGATACGTAAAATTTGTTTGATAAAACTCATCAATGGAGGAAGGTAATCCTTTTCCAACGAATCTAGGTCATTAGATTGATAGGAAATATACTCTGCTACTGTTTTCTGCTTGAAATCGTGGTGACTGAGTCCCAGAAGTGAACGAAACCACTCATTTTTCAAAGTAGTCGAAAAGATAATCCCCTGCTTCCAATCAAGTATCATTTGGATATAGTTACAACTCAAATAGCCTGCCACTGACATAGAGTAACCATATAGAGCTACTTGATAATCCCCTTTGATTAATGCCTGCGTGAAATACGGTAACAAAGCTGTGCAGATATTCGATACTACACCAAAAAGAAAATTAAAGAAGAGATACCATCTAATAGTTTTAAGATATGGTAGCATATACGATACTCCTTGCTAATGCGTTTTTTTACATATCGCAGAACAATCTCTACTATTCCCTATTTCAGATAGTGCGATACTCGGACATTGAGTGCAATAATTGTAAATCACACAAGTACTGCCGTTTTTACTATCATTCAAAATATAATTTGCTATTTTGTAAAATATAGGTCTATCCCATGTTTCTTTGATAGATGTAAAATGAATATTTCCAATACTTCTATTGAAAGTAAGCTTTTTCAACTTTTTCTAACGATTTAGGCTATTTCGTGACACACCCACAATCCGTGAAAATTCTGGTTATATCAGATTATGTGATTTTCGTAAGAATTTTATATTGTCTCCAATCATGGCAGTCTCCTTTTACTTGATAAAACTATTATAACATTTAGAAATTAAGAACTGGTTCAAAATTAATAGAATGTGTGTATTCGATACATTCAATAAATTCTTGGAAACAGTTCTACACCAGTTACACAAATCTATATACACCTATCTCATTCAAAATAAAAAGAAAGCTGCAGTTCTTTTAATCCTGTATCAACGATTCATTTTGAAATCGAATAGGAGACATTTCCCAAGTCTACAATTCACTTCATCTCAAATTAATTTTTGTAATTCACCCTTAGTTTATAGATTTTATACTCAACAAAAGTATAAAGCATACAAAACTTCACTTTGAACCAGTATTTATACTATATTCCGTATTAAAAATTCTATTATTGGTTTTGTAAAAAACAGTCTTCAAATATCCTGAAATATAGCAAAAAGAGATTGGGTAAAAACTCATTGTCTCTTCTCACTCAAGGACTAGGTTCACTTGAGCAAACTGAATCCGCACTGTCGTTCCTTTTCCAATCTCAGACTCGATACGAATCTGGTGCCCCAGTTCTTCAGAAATTTTCTTAGATAGGTAGAGGCCAAGTCCAGATGACTGCTGGGTTAGGCGACCATTATATCCTGAGAAACCACGTTCAAAGACTCGGAGGACATCACTGTTTTTTACCCCGATTCCTGTATCCTTGATACAGAGTTCCTGGCCGTCCATATAAATCTCCAGACCACCTTCCTTGGTGTACTTGAGACTATTTGAGATGATTTGTTCAATGACCACTAGCAGCCACTTCTTATCCGTCACGATTTCTTTATCAAGGTCATGTAGATTGACATTTAGGCCTTTTTGAATAAAGAAAAGAGCATATTTCCGAATTATTTCCTTGATCAAGTCCTCAATTTGAACCTGCTTTAAGACCAAATCATCATGGAAACTTTCTAAACGCAGGTACTGTAAAACTAGATTGGTATAGGAGTCAATCTTGAAAATTTCCTGTTCTAATTGCTGCTTCAGTTGGCGGTCGACCACTTCTGCAACTAAGAGTTGACTGGCTGCAATGGGGGTCATTATCCAGCAAATCCGTCAGTTTTCTTTCTGAATCTGACCTTTGCTGATAAAGTTCTATCTCACGCGCTTCTAATTTTTCTGCTAAAACTATTTCCAAAGGAGATTTGGCCTCCCTCTCCCCATAGAGAATTTCCTGACGATAGACCTGCATCTCCGCCAATATATCCCAAGCGAAAAATAAAATAGTTACAAAGCAACACAGCAGGAAAAAATAGAGAAAGTAAATTCCTAAACTGGCAAATAAAAACTGAAAGAGTAAGACTAGAAATGCTAAAGCAAGCAGATAGACAAACAGACGATTACGGGAGCGAAGATAGGCTAGAAAAAATTGTTTCCAATCAAGCATGCTTCAATCCGTACCCTATTCCTTTCTTGGTTTCGATAAATCCTACCAAGCCCTGTTCTTCTAACTTTTTACGCAAACGAGCTACATTGACAGAGAGGGTATTATCATCAATGAAAAAGTCACTGTTCCAAAGTTCTCGCATCAGGTCATCACGCGCCACGATATTGCCCGCATGCTCAAACAACACGCGTAAAATCTGGAATTCATTCTTGGTCAAATTCAAGACTTGCCCTTGATAATGTAAATCCATGGATTTTGTATTGAGGATAACACCAGCATATTCCAGTAAACTCTCATCACGCCCAAACTCATAGGAACGGCGCAACAAGCCCTGAACCTTGGCTAGAAGAACCTGCTGATCAAAAGGCTTAGTCACAAAGTCATCCGCCCCCATATTGATTGCCATGACAATATCCATAGCCTGGTCTCTAGAAGACAGAAACATGATAGGCACCTTGGAAATCTTGCGAATTTCCTGACACCAGTGATAGCCATTAAACAAGGGCAAACCAATATCCATGAGGACCAGATGAGGCTCCGACTGGACAAAAAGGCTCAAAACTTCCATAAAATCTTCTACCAAGACCACTTCAAATCCCCATTCAGAGAGCATTTTCCCGACCTGTTGACGAATGACCTGATCATCTTCTACTAATAAAATCTTGTGCATGCGCTTCTCCTTTTCTATTATTATAACAGATTTTTCCATGCTCGAAGGTCTGAAACTGAATTTGAAATAGCTTGTTTTTAACCATCAAAGACAGGAAATCCTACTAGCTAATTTGAGGGAAATTTGATAAGATAAATAAAAAGAAAGGAGCTCTTATGGCCAATATTTTTGACTATCTGAAAGATGTCGCACACGATTCCTTTTACGACCTACCTTTGAATGAATTAGATGTTTTAGCCTTAACAGAAACAACCTACCTCTCCTTTGATAATCTGGTCTCCACAAGTCCTCAGCGACTTTTAGACCTAGCACCTCAGGTCCCAAGGGAGCCTAACATGTTGACCAGTAAAAATCGTCTCCAGCTATTAGATGAATTAACTCAACACAAACGCTTCAAAAATTGCAAACTCTCCCATTTTATCAACGACATCGACCCTGAGCTGCAAAAGCAATTTGCGGCTATGACCTACCGCCTCAATCTCGATACCTATCTGATTGTCTTTCGTGGGACTGATGACAGTATCATTGGCTGGAAGGAAGATTTCCACCTGACCTATATGAAGGAAATTCCTGCTCAAAAGCACGCCCTACGTTATTTAAGAAATTTTCTTGTCCACCATCCTAAGCAAAATGTCATTCTGGCTGGGCATTCCAAGGGAGGAAATCTAGCCATCTATGCTGCTAGCCAAATTGAGCAAAGCTTGCAAAATCAAATCACAGCAGTTTATACCTTTGATGCGCCTGGTCTCCACAAAGAACTGACACAAACTGAGGGCTATCAAAGGATAATGGATAGAACCAAGGTCTTCATCCCACAAGGGTCCATTATCGGTATGATGATGGAAATCCCTAACCAGCAAATCATCGTGCACAGTACTGCCTTGGGTGGTATCGCCCAACATGATACCTTTAGTTGGCAGATTGAGGACAAGCACTTCGTCCAACTAGATAAGACCAACAGTGATAGCCAACAAGTCGACACAACCTTCAAGGAGTGGGTGGCCACAGTCCCTGACGAAGAACTCCAGCTCTACTTCGACCTCTTCTTTGGCACCATTCTAGATGCTGGGATTAGCTCCATCAATGACCTGTCTTCCTTAAAGGCGCTTGAACACATTCGTCATCTCTTCGTCCAAGCTCAATCCCTCACTCCAGAAGAAAGAGAAACCATGGGACGCCTCACTCAATTATTGATTGATACCCGTTACCAAGCCTGGAAGAATAGATAAAAAGCTTATGAAAAGGTAATACTCTTCGAAAATCTCTTCAAACCACGTCAGCGTCGCCTTACCGTATATATGT
>ERZ1023464.24-NODE-24-length-39629-cov-33.241017_pt1 | contig 39629 bp, 60 predicted proteins | sample MGYA00380529_ERZ1023464 | MGnify/ENA primary metagenome ERZ1023464 (study PRJEB33173, sample SAMEA4830324) | metagenome | study: EMG produced TPA metagenomics assembly of the PRJEB25223 data set... | reverse complement strand
TCTACTTTTACAAATACCTTTACATTGTTTTTCTATATCTTACAATACCTTTTAAAACAGCTATATTTTGAGCTTTTAAATAAATGTTTTTACATCATTTTACAGAGATTTACGACACTTTTGCCCCTTTTTTGCCCCTTTTGAGCAAACAATAAAACCGCGGGGTATTGCCTGCGGTTTTGTGTAATCTATTTTTGATTTATACAGGTTTTTAGTCAGTTTGTTAAGATAGAAATTCATTAACTCGATTTTGAACCGCTTGTGCGTCATAACCAGCTCTCGATAAATTATCATATCGTTCTTGTCCATTGCCCCAAAGTCCTTGAATGACCTCGTTTGCTACGGTATTAAGATCCACGGTGTCTTCGCCACCTAAAAGGCTATTTACTTTGTCTTGAACCTCTTCGGCATCATAACCTGCATCAGTTAGTCTATTGAAACGCTCTTGACCGTTCCCCCACAAGCCTTGTAGCACTTCATTAGCTAACGTATCCAAGTCTTTACTAGTATTTTCAGCATTTAAGAGGTCATTTACCTTGTCTTGCACGGCTTGCGCATCGTAACCAGCGTTTGTTAAGTTGTCGAAACGTTCTTGCCCATTACCCCAAAGGCCTTGAATGACCTCGTTTGCTACGGTATCAATGTCTGTACTAGTGTTTTTACTGATCAAAATATCTTCTTCATCGTCATCTAGTAACACTATATTCTTGTCAAACGGATTGCTTGAGTATTGCCACCAGCGAATGCCGTCCATAGATGGGAAGTATTCAAAGTCAGCGTTTCCATCATTCAAGCCATACCCTGCAATCCAAAGGCTATTAGGGAACTCTGCAAGGATTTGCTGATAGTCAATATTATTGAGCGTGAATGGCTTGTAGCTGTAATAGATTGGCTCATAGCCATTTTCTTTGAGGATTTCCATAAAGCGAATACATGCATCTGTATTTGCCTGTTTATCTCCGCTAGCGTGATCTTCGTAATCAAGACACAAGTATTTTACTTTTTGAGGTACATTATCAAGGAAGTAGCGTGCCTCTCTTTCTGCCTCGTCTACGTCTCCACCAAACCAAGCAAAGTGATAAAACCCGATAGGATTTGATTGTTCCACTTGTGCGGATAAGCAAGGGTTGATATAGCTTGTACTTTCAGAAATTTTGATAATAGTATTCTGTGTACCCATATCAGCCAAAATACCTGTAATATCGTATCCATTGTGGCTTGCTACATCGATGAATAAGTCGTTTTTCTTCATTGTTTTCTCCTAATCTTCGCTTGGTTCTTGATAGTCAAGAGCACGTTTGCTGTCTGTAATCCCTGCTGTGGTTGGGTCTGGAATGATATTTAAAATATTTACAATCGTCAACCCAACAAGATAAGGGTTTGCAAATAATTTACCAAGCAAGTCTAAAATGACTCCCCAGCTAACCAAATCTTCTAGTTTTAGATTGAAATAGGCCAGAATTGGCAAAACTAATGCGAATGCCACTCGCAATAAGAATGTTTTATTTTTTAAGCTAAATCGTACTTTCCAGTTAATCATGTTTGTTCTCCTTTTTTATTGTTTATTCTGAATTAGGTTTTTTAATTCTCTCACGTCCTCGCCAAGTGACTTAACCTGCTCAGCTAGAACGAGTATAGCCTTGTTTTGCTCGTCGTGGTTATCTAGCCGTTTGTTGGCCGATGTCTTGAATTCATGCAAATTTTCGATGTCTTTTTCTAAAATCGTGAGACGATTTTCTTGCTTGGTAGCTTTATCTTTCATAGAGAAGTAAAGACCGATGACAGGAATTAGAGTGAGAAAAATTTGCACAATTAAATGCTCGTATTCTGGCATACACACCTCCTACTCTTTATGTTCATCTGTTTCTAGCTCTGCCAAAATAGCATCTTCTATCTTATAACGCAGTTCTCGCAACTCTTGTTCATGTTTACGCATGCTGCTACGATTTTTAGCGTACAAATCCGGGTCATGCAGTGTTTCAGATGTTATTGAAACAGCTTCATTGTCTGTGTTGACTACAGTAGTTTTGACCAATTTTTGTTGGTCGCCATCTTGTGCGAAAAATTCAGCTACTAGCTGACGTGTTTTAGTGACTTTTAGCATTGTCATTTCCTCCTTTATGGTTTAATTATCCGTTAATAATTAGGGATTTTTTACGGTTGTTAAATTTTAAATGATACGTTATCAAAGTTGAGCCATGTAGCGTCAGCGTTCTTTCTTACAACTATTTCTCCCGATGTTAAAATACATAAAACCGCGACTGTAAAATCATCGTTGAGCGCAAAAACGTAAGTTGAATGTAACGGTCTAAATCCCACTGGTAATTGAGCTATAACCGTTCCGTAAGCTGTCTTCCCTTTTGTTCCGACTCCACGCAAGTACACCACTCCATCGAACGACTTTGAATATTGTACATCATTGTACTGCTGATGATGTTGCCACCCATTTTGTAGAGTTATGTTTCGCCAAGGAGTCGGATCGCTTTCTGATTTTAACAAAGCTACATAATCAGAGTTGTTAGTGGATTTTGATTGTTGCACTAGGTAGCGCCATGGCCTCCAGTTGTTATCAAAACCATTCTCCCTAACTGCCATATATCCTACAGATGTTGTGAATCGTTGGATACATTCCTGAGAGTTAGGGTTAGGTCTGAAGACCTCCAACATCCCCCAAGCCCCAAATGGATTGTTTTGAGAGTTGCCGTCTATCCACCAAAAGCCAGTATTTTTCATGGAATTAAAATCCTGTTTAATGATCTTCCCACATCCATTATTGTCAGTGATTTGATACTGTTGGATAGGCTGATTATTAGCGTAGATGTCACCCTTGACATCAAGAGCGCCTTGCTCACGAATTTTGTTGACGCCCACGCCAGAGCGGTCATAAGACAAAACCACGCTCTCTGTGGCCACATTGACCATGAAATCAGTCCGTGTGAACTTGTCCTCTAGCGTGCCGATCACAACCCACGATTGATTAGCTAGATAGTTCCCAGCAAGGTTAGCTTGTGAATTGACTAGACTTGAGATACTTGTCCATGCTCCAGTAGCTTGTCCTGTATCCGCTTGAAAATTAGTAGTACCAAGTCTTGCAACTTTGAAAGTCAAGCTCATTGAGTTCTTTTGACTCCCTGATACTGTCAGAGGTGCAATCTTGGCATTTCTTGTGACCGTCAATGTGCTAGATGTTGAACCTGTTCTTACAATGCTAAAGCTAAGCGCTGGAGCAAAATATTCAAGCACTGTTACAGATACCTCTCTAGTATCTGACCATCTGCCACGGCTATCAGAGACTCTTGCTCTGATTTTGATAGCTCCGTGATAATTCATAATGCCTAGACTTCCACCGTTTGAGCTTGTGGATTGGTTCTTGCCGACAATCTCAGCATAGTATCCAGTGATGGATGAGCCGTAAGAACCAACTGCACCATTAAACGCTACTTTGATGTTAGAGATAACCTGGATGAATGTGTTACCATTTGGGATGAGATTTTGTGCTGCACCATTTAGATCCGACAATGAAACCCCTGCAAAAGTAGGCTTGATATTTGCTGGTACGCTAGCCGTCAGTGTGGTTGACTGTGTGCCAGTCTTGGTAGAGCCTGAATACGTATCAACGTAGATAGTCCCTGTCCCACTCTCTGAGTTTGGGATGTCATTGGCAAAGTCAAGAGGAATCGTCCAGCTAGTGGATGTGTCTACATTGTTTGCAATCGTTCCACTCTTACCAGCCCAGACATAGCGCACTGTATGCTTAAAACTGGAACTTTGACGGTTAATGTTGATAGTAACCGTACTGCCAATGACCCCAGCGCTCACGCTCACAGAGCTAGATCTTGGGATTGTTGTCAAAGTAAACGAGTTACCATCAATATTTAAATCGCCAGGAGACCATCCACCACTCCCTGAAAAGCTAGCGGACAAATTAAATGTCTTGGTTCCGTCTGCGTTATGGCCGACTGTGACAGTTCGGTCAATTAGCATGATTACCTGATTTTGACTAAGCATTGATGGACGTCCTGACCAGTTGATAGTCTGTCCATCAATAGTCACCGAAGCAGTACAGTTGTATTCTGCGAAAGTCGTAAAAGTATTTAACAAGGCAAGTCTAACTCTGACTTGACTGCTATTGTCTTCAATGCTCTGCGAGGTTTGATCTAACCACAATCTGATACGATAACCTCTATTAGTATTTGACCAAAAATCAGCCATTAAGCACCTCCTGCATATCTGATTACGTTCATATCTGGGTTAATGTGATACTGCTCTTCTCTAAAGCGTCCTATCTGGATAGTTTTAGAGAAAATACCGTTCTCGATGTGGATTACACCTTGAGAGATATACATAACCTCAACCCCTGCTGAATACATTGAAATTCGACCGTTAGGATTGAACATCATGCTAGAGCTACCATCATTCTTACCAATCACAAGCCCCTCATTTGATGAGCTCATATAGCTATCTATGAAATTCCAGCGGTCAGACAATTCTCCAAGGTCTTTGGCAATGTTAGAAACACGCTGACTAGCTGAAATCAAATCTTTCTCAGCTTGCGCCCTCGCTGTCTCGTTGGCCTTGACAAAGTCCTTGTAAGCCTTTATCCAATTATCAAGTGTGTCAGCGCTAGCCTTAGCCTCAACCTCAGCTTGAATAATCCCAGTCTTTTCATTTAGCGCATTGATTTGTTCCTGAGTCAGCCCTTGATCAGCTTTAGAGTTGATAGCCTCTTGCACGTCTTCGTCCGATAATCTGAAATCAGTCATTACATTTCCGATTTCAAGTTGTACGTCTGTAACATACAGATTAACAATCTTGTCATATCCGACATAGAGCATGACTGTTATTTCATCAAAAGCTATATTGTGCTTTGCTGAAAGAGAGAAACGCTGGTATTTGTCGCTGATTTGGGAAACAGGTATATTAAGCCATGACTGTCTGGCAATAACTCCATCTTTTATAAAATGGATGCCAATGTGCGCCTCTTGAGGCGCTCCATCTTTTGCAAACAATGCTGAAACAGTAACCGGAGTGTCTGCTGGCTGAGGTAATGGAATTCTTTGGAAAATTCCTTTCCAGCGAGGAATAACAGTGTCATTCTCGCTGAACATATGCAAGCCTGACCTGCCTTTATTAGATGTAGAGTGAGTGAAATTATAAGCCAATCCATTTACAGAAGCTCTGCTCCACTTGTTCTCCCCAGAAAGAAACGAGGCGTTTCTGATATAGTTTTTAGCTCCTATGCTCACATTATCAAAGAGAGCTGTCCACTTATACTGTGCAGGATCCTGACTGTCTGCCTCAGTGAAGTCTGTTAGCGTACCTAGATAGCGTTTATTAGTACTGTCAGAGGTACTAAAACCATCACGACCGTCTGCAGAATTAGCCCACGCCCTGTGAAAATATGGTGTTCTTCCATCTGCTCCAGCTTTACCTGGTAGTCCATCAGCGCCATCACGACCTTTCCATCTCGTCCAGCGATAGTCAGCAGGATTTCTGCTATCTGTTGGATTAAAGTCGATGTACACCCCAACAAAGGCTTTGTCTGTGTTTGTTTGACTGAATCCACTACCTGTTGCATTATCAGCATAGGCCATGTGGGTATATTGCGTACGGCCATCTTCCCCTTTAGGTCCAGGAATACCTTGGTCGCCTTTAGCTCCTTGCAAGCCTTGGAGACCTTGCAAACCACGTTCTCCACGATCACCTTTAGGGCCTATTGCTCCCTGTGGTCCAGGGTCTCCTTTGTCTCCTTTAGGGCCATTTAAGCCGTCTGATACATTTACTAGAGAAATTTCATCTACTGCGACTTCTTCATTATCAATGTAAGCTGCAACCGTCAAAGTAACTGCAGTAGTAACATCTCGACCTCTTACTGTATAGGTCATACCAGTAGTGATGTTGCCATTCAAGCTCCATCTCCAGCTCACGCCAGCGGTTATTAATTTCCCACCCTTATATAGTGTAGGAGTGATAACACTTTCTCCAGTTTGATTTTTAAAGATGATGCCGTTATTAGTGGATAACTTGACAATATAAGGTTTAGATTGTTCAAATAAGCGCTCAAGAGCCTCTTGTATTCCGTCTGATAACTGATTTTCGAAGGCTTTAAAGTTCGAAAATACTGTTTTGTTGCTTGCTGGATTTGAAAAGCTGATTTTCTGTTCAGTAACTCGCGCTTGAACTACCAGCAAAGGATTGAAACCATCATCATGAATTTTAACTGTATCTCCGATCTCAACATCGACAAAGCCATCAACTTCATAAGTAATTGCTGGATAGCAATGTTTTTTCAGTTCATTATATGCTAAACGCCTTAATTCATTAGGGTTATCAGTATCATAGCTAAAATCTTTTCTTATGTACTGATCTAGTTCACCTGTTGAATTTGTGAAAGTTGACGGATAAAGTTGCATAGAGATAGGTGCAACAAGATGAGCTCCTAATTGATAAAACTCACAAATCCCCTCCTTGTTGTATTTTTTCCATTCATCAAGTCCCTGTATGGTAACTATTTCTTCAACTTCCTCACCTTTATTATTTTTAACTCGTCTTTTTCCTGTTGGTTTGATTGAGTTAAAAATGCCAGTTTTATCAACTTTTCTAGTGATAGAATTGATATTTTTGCCATATTTTAACTGTATATCATTTCTGATACGGCCTACGCCTTGATGGTTGTCATCGTTTTCATGATAGACATTGATAGAGAATTTCTTAATTGTACTGTCAGTGTTTAACTGTGTGTCAAACTCAATCTCAGCGTCAAAGCGTTTAGCAAGGCTTAATAGACGGGCTAGTTTGGTTTCTTGCCCCTCCCATTCCAGAGTACGCTTGTAATCTGAAATTTCATTGATGCCAATGGATAGGTGAGTATAGTTTAACAAGCCCATAGCCTCACAATATTCAGCAAAGCTCATAGCCTTTGTAGCCTTGTAAGGGTTGGTTATCTCATTGATAAGCTCAAGATTGAGGTTTTCGCAATAACATTTAATTGTCTGCTCATTTTCTTCAACCTGCATAACGTTGAAAATAAAGCTCTTGCCATGATATTTGAAAGATACCCACGCCCGTTCATTCAGATAAGAATAGGCTTTTTTGGTTGGAGTGTCTGACTTAATAGCCTTTTTAAATACAGTAAATTCAAAAGTAGATGATCCTGTTTGTAAGCTTCTAGTCCATGTATCACCATAATAATTAAGTGTACTTTGTTTGCGGTTATCAACAAAAGCAACCTTTTGTAAGTTTGCATCATGAATTGTTAAAAGCATTATAGCCACCTTTCTTCAAATTCGATTGTCACGGTTGGTTTTTTCTTTATAAAACTTGAAAAATACATCTCAAGTTTAGAATTTCCAGGCGGTATAGATAGCCATTGTGAGCCATCGACAACCTCTTCAGCTTTAGCGATTCCGTCAATATAGACCGTATCATCTTCACTGTTAATTACAACATTTGAACCGATAGGATAGCGATTAGGAATGTCTCTTGATGCTTGCACAAAGTCCTTACGATACATCAACTCATCAAGATATAAGTGAGGGATGATTGGCTTTCCGTGAAAAGCGCCTATCGTGACATGGATTTTAGCTGACTTTTTGCCCCTGATTTCAGGGACGACAAAATTATAGTATGAACCGTTGTAGTAAACTTGGATTTTCTCATCATTTCGCTTAATTTCAAACTGTCCTCTTGATAATGTAAAAGGATTTCTATTGCTATCGCTAGATGAGTCAAAATCCAAAGTATTGAGAAAGTTATAATCTCCGTTATTATTAGTGGCAAAGACATTAAATCCACAATATAGACCGTTATATCTCTTGTAAGTTTCAACCCCATACAAAAACTGACCTGCTGTATCTGATACAGCCACCTTGATAAAGCCACATTGAGCTATTGACTCAAGTTGATAGACTAATTTACAAAAAATATAATCATTTAGAGAGCCTTTTTGACCTGTTGAGTCAGCTGGTATCTCCCATGATAAGCCTGTTGAATAGCTTTTATTATATGTTCCGCTAAACTGTTCTCTTAATTTGACACGTTTCTTACTGCCTGTTGTAATTAGCTCCGATGTCCCAATTAAATTCTCTGAACCATTAGTCACTGAGCTATTTTTTACTGCTTGCGTCAACCCTTGAGCGATTTTGTCGCCTCGAAAGTCAAGCAAGACCTCAGAGCGCTTTACTGTTTCAGTATCAACCTCTCCACGATTTCCGAGTTCAAAAGCTGCATTGTTATTGACAAGACCAATATATCCATTTTCAGCATTATGCTTAACTCGGATAATTGGGAAAGCCTCAACTGTACCATTGTTTACTAGATCAAAAACCATTTTATCGGTTGTGGTTTGTGCGTTTGAGTCACTATTGAAATTCTTATAAGCTGAGCTGTGGGCTACACCGTCTGGAATTAAGAACTTAATTTCTGAACGTTGCAACCATCTAGCAATATTATCTGTTGTAACATCATCAACTGGAAAACCTAGATAATATTTATCAGGCTCATCTCCATAAGTGATTTTTACTGGTTCTAGCACGTTTAAAACGCCTGCAAGCTCATGTTTTAATTGCTCCATATCTCGCCCATTTGTCGCCATCATTGTGAACTTGACTGTATGTTCTTTTTCTCCAATCTTAACCTGTTGGACATTCACACCCAATAGGGGAGCGTTATCAGTTGATACGCTCCTCTTGTTACCAATCGGGCGGATAATATCAGTTATACGAAAGAATTTAGACATGTCAACGCCGTTGAAAGTCATTATCTTTGTCATGACAATACCCCTTTCATCCTATTACCTCGTCTTAGTTGTTCTGATTGATATTTAGCGAATTTATCCCCTGTTTTGGCCACTAAGGTACCATCGCTTAAATACATTTCATTCGGTCGTCTAACAGCAGTCTCAGCTACATCTAAGGCTTTCTCTAGCAATTCGCTAGACTTGTCCATAGCGACCTTTATTTTCTCAGCAATAGTCTGTTTGCTCGTTTGTTTAACTGATACTTGAGCGCCTAGCTCTTTATTCAATCCTAGAGAAACTTCTGGTCTTGCATCAAATAGCATGCTGTCTTTTAATCGCAACATTGATCTTTTAACAACGCCAGCATCTGCTTCAATACCAACAGCAATACCTTGAGGAATAAAACGTCCGATTTCATCACGCATAACACGAGATGGACTATGGATATCCAAGGCACTCTGTATTGTTGATTTGATACGAGCAGCAATACTATTTGCTGTTTCCATAACAGCACCAGCACCACTCCAAAGCCCTGCATTAAGACCAGACATCGCCATTTCACCAATGTATGTGAAATCACTCTGCAAACTATCAAATGGTTTCTTAATTTGATTGGCTAAGTTAGTAACAGATGATACAGGTTGATTGGTACCTTTATCTATCCCCTCAGCTAACCCAGTAGTGATAAAACCTCCATATTCGTTAAATACACGGGATGGAGAATGGATGTCCATTTCACTTGTAAAGGATTCTTTTATATCATTAGCCATGTTTTTAGAAGCTTCACTTGCAATTTCAGCTCCAGCTTTAATACCATCACCAACGCCTTCAGGAATATTTTTCCCTTTTTCAGGGAAGTCAGCAGCTGCAATTTCCTCTTGCAAACTCGATACTTGACTTTGTACAATGCCCTTGATCTTGTCTGTGATACCCAAAGCACCAGTATCCATACCAGCAGTTAAGCCATTCATAGCTGACTCACCACCTTGAGTAAAGACTTCGTTCAATGTTGCCAATTTTTCATCTGAGGCGTTGACAAGTTCTTGAACGTACAGCCCACCTTTAGGCCCCATCTGTTGCAATTTAGCCAAAATCCCCTCATTTACTCCGCGTTCGGCTAGTGTATTGAGGTTTGTCGCCCAATTATTGACCGCTTCTTGGTTTTTTTGGAGATTTGCAATCATTTCATCAACACTGATAGCTGACTTCATTTGTATCTGATCAAACATGTTCGTTGTGGTTTCAAGCAACTCATTGTATTTGGTACGCATGTCATCAACCGCTTTTTGTTGAGCTTTAGACATACCTTCATATGATATAACTTGTCGATTAGACCCATTTTCAGCAGCTGTTGCCATTGCCTCAGATGCCGCCTGTTGAACTTGAGAGGTTTTTTCGTACTCAGTTTGCAATTCTGTTTGAATATTTTTAAGCTCTGTTTCCTTGTCATTGAGTTCTTGAAGTTTTTCTTTTCTAGCGCTATCACTAACATTGGACTCTTCATTCCATTTTTTGCGTTGTTCAGCAATCTGTTTTAGTTGTTCACCTACCTCAGCACGTTTCTTCTCGATATCAAGTAGATTCTTTTGGGATGTTTCCCATGTTGATTCTGCCTCCATCGCTGAGATTCTAGCTTTGATTTGATCACTGTTATGAGACAAAGAATCGGTATTTTTGTCATAAACTAGATTCAAGCCACTAACAGAGGCATTCAAAGCATCAATCTTTTTCTTGAGATTTCCCTTATCTGCTGCAGTTTTATTGGTTTTTTGAGAGAGTTGGACAATTTCGTCAGCCAATTTTTGGTAAGATTCTGTATTACCTTTTACAGACTCAAGATTTTTTTGACGTTCTTGTGCACTTTGTTTAACAGAATCCGTTAATTGATCCGTACTCTTAATTAACTCCTCTTGTTCCGATTTAAGGCGTTTTGTTTCTCCACTTTCAGCAGTCAGCCATTGCCACAACCCTACCAATGCACCAACGGCAATGCCTACACCAGTAACAACCCAACCAATCGGGCCAGTTAAAGCGGTCAGTGCTGCTTTAAATGCGGTAGTTGCAGCAGTTGCGGCAATAGTCGCAGCAGTTTCCAAACTGATAGCACCAGTTAAAACCCCATAAAGCAAATTAGACGCTGTTAAAGCTCCGTTATTTGCTAGATTTGCAACCATTTGAGCTTTTGTAACTGTTCCACATGTCGCTTGTGCTGCAGTCATTAGATTGATGATTTGAACCGCTCCTGTCGCTGTTGTTTTGAATGTTTGCCAGGCATTGATTAAGTTTTTGGCTGTAGTTATGGTGTCATTAGCGACACGCATAGTTACTAAAGCAGCAACTAAACCGATAATAGCCGGTGTCAAAAATGAGATTACAGAAACTCCAGTACCCAAAATACTAAACAAAGTCTGAAAAACGGGCGTACTAGCTTTAATAATATTGACAATCACACCAAAAGCAGCGTTGATGATTACTTTCAGCGCATCAAAGTTTTCAGCAATTGTTTTTCCTGTTGCTGCCTTTGTCAAGTCATCAAGGGCTTTGATTGTGTTAGCTACTCCCTTAACAACCGCATTTTTTAAGTTGCCAAAAGATGTCTGAATTCCTTTGCTATTAGATTTTGCAAGCTCAGCGAAACCACCAACACCACCATTTAACTCAACCAATTTGCTTGAAAATTGGTCAAAAGTGATACGTCCATCTTTTAGAGCAGTATAGAAATCATTTTGGGCTGATTGCCCTGCAAAACCGAATGACTCAGCTGTCTTTTGCAAAGCATAGGGCATGGTTTCCTGTAATGTTTTCCAACTTTGCATGTCAACCTTACCAGCTGATAACATCTGACTGAACTGTTGTAAACCACGACTTGCATCCGCACTAGATGATCCGGAGGCAAGAAATGCATTATTAAGAGCAAGTGTTAGATCTGTTGATTTGTTTATATCTCCAGTAATCGAGGTAAGGCGTTGAGCTGTACCTACCACTTCATTTAAAGTAGTAGGCAAGCCCTCAATCCCATTAGCAAGTTTCTTAGTTGAGCGTGTGACATCCTCTGTACTATGTCCCATTGCTTGCATCACTCTTGGATAACTTTCGAGGGTATCAAAACGCTGAATAGCACTTCCTAAAGCATCGCCCAAAAGTTCAGCACCTTTAGCGGCAAGCTGGAAAACTGCACTACCTACCGCAAATTTCTTTAGGGAGCTACTCCCTCTGTCACCTTTCTGTGCCGTTTTATCTAACTCATCGTTTAGAACCTTGACTTTATTACCGTCCACATCGACAACGATGGTAACTTTTCCATCAGCCATTTACTTCTCCCTCCTTTCCTAAACTATATTTAGCTTGTAATTTGCGCATTTTATTCTTATCCCCACCATGTTCTGGTTTCCAGGCACGAATTTCTATAATCTGTTGCATGATTGTGTTGTCCGGTAAAGCGTTCAAAAGCGCCTTAAATTCTGTCCATGTCAACTTATTTTGAACTTCTAAAAGATTGATGCCATAAGCTTGCAAAAAACTAGCGTAAAGGTATTCCGCATCTTGTTCAAAATCAATCAATTTTTCGTGTTCTTCTTCATCTTTTGCTGTTGGCATTGGATTTCCTAACAAATCATACTGAACGGTTTCTTTTTCAATTTCTAAAAAATGCTCTTTTATGTAAATCCAACAATCCACAACCTCTTTGATGTCGTATAATTCTTGGCCAGTTAGCAAATGGACAATCAACTGAGCTTGTTCTAGATGCGTCATTTCCTCCTCTTTCAAGATTTCAAAGACATCCAGAACCTTATTAAAAGACAAGTCTATGTCATACTCCTTATCAGCAATAGAAAAATTTGTGATTAAAGCATCATTTAATTTCATAGACATAATTTTTACCTAGCTATTTCTTTTTATTCTTTTTGTGTTTCTTGTTGTTCTTGACTGGAGTGACTTTTCCCTTGTTTAAATAGTGACTAGCACGCTCTTTCACTACTGTTTTGTGTTGCTCAGCAAGTTCTCCTAGCTTGTCATGCAACATGATTGAGGCTTGTTCTAGGGCGTTATTTAGGGCTTTATAGTCTGGATATACAGAATAAAGCTTGTCAAAAGTGCCATCCCCAAAAACAAGATCGTATTGAATTTCAAGCTGTTTCTTCTCTAGTTCAATAGCGCCAGCTACTACTTCTTTAGTTACTCCATCACGCTCAATTTTGTTATCGATATTTGCAGTTACCACATCCAATTCATATTGGACAAGGCGACGTTGGAGTTCTTCTTCCATGTCATAAAATCGCATTAAGCTCTCTTGGCTAGTATCAAACCATAGCTCTACTTCTCCAATCTTTACCGGAAATCCTGTACGTTTTAGTTCAATCTGAATATCTGTCATGTTTCTACTCCTTTTCCTGTTGTTAAAAAGGGCAAGGCTTAAATGCCCGCCCTTATCAAAAGCTATTACCCAATACCTGTCTCTTTTGGCGTCGAGTTGTAAGAAAGCTTACATCCAAACGCCTCATAGTCAGAGGCAGCGCCAGAACCTGCTTTGATTTCTGTTGCAGTTGCAGCTCCCACCCATTGTTTCTTCTTGTCAGAAGAAACAACCTTATGCCATAGCTTACGGTCATCCCCTGTCTTGTACTTCATCCCAGCAATAAGAGCCTGTGCCTTATCGTCTGGATCGTAAGTACCCTCAAAGGTATAAGCACCTTTTACACTGACCACGGTTGTTTCTTCAACTCCATCACCGTCATAGTATGCTTGATCATCTGTTTTCTCGTCTGTATCATCTGATACGTCTGAGATCCATTTAGCAAGTTCCAACCATGCATCTTCTGTTGATGGTTCAGTTCCTCCGTTGTATGGAGCTACAAAATGGCCACGGAGGGCGTTTTTTTGTCTTGTCATTGTTTATTCCTCTCTATTACGATTTTTGCCACAATTTCAATTGTGTAATAATAATAGCCTTGCTCATCTTTGCCTTTCATAGCAGGGCGGCTGACTTCCATTCCCATATATTCATAGGAATTATTGTTGCTTGGCAAAGCTAAGTCTATCTTTGATAGTTCTGAGGTTACTAACCAGATAGTGTCATTTGCTACTGAGTTCTTTTTTGCCTTTACAGCAATTTCAAACGGCAAAGAAATCTCTTGTGTGCCATCCATATAGCCTCTATCCACTTTTCCTCCTGGTATCTGATTGATAACAAGGTCGTCTTTGTCATCCTCAAAATAATCAAAGCGTGGTTCAACTGGTAAATTTAAAGTCTTGATGTGCTTTAAAAGTACATTTTGAAAGTCATTCTCTCGCATCAAAGCCCCATCCCTTTCACAAATTCTCTAGCCCATTCTTCGGCATGATTGCGAGTAGCAACTTGATCCCATCGTTTGCCAGTTCCCGGAGTGGTGTATCTCCTAAAGATGACAATACCGTTTGAGCCGTAAAATTGCGCTCTAGCATAAACTGTTCCATAGATAACAGCATCACCTTGTCCAACGATTCGGCCAGAGGCTCTCAAATCTCCACCTCTCAAGGGAATATATTGCTCATTATCTAGCAAGATTTTGCTAGCGACTGCAATCTTTCCTCTGGTCATGGATTCGCTCGAAAGTTTCTGTTTGGCTCTTTGCAAGTCAACTTTAATAGCAATACTCATTAGATCACCTCAATTTCTTGACTGAATATCTTACCATCATAATAGTTAGTTTGATATCCATTAATTGTGTAATCTCTTATCCCATCGTTTACTTTTGCACCCATCCAATTATCATCGGCTGTCACAAAAGAAAGGGATGGATAGAGGTATATAACCCCTTGTTTTTGCCTTGATTTTGAATTCCCTGTACCAGATTTTGAGTTACGATTACCAGATGCCCCCACTGATCTATCAAAACGTACATTTTTAATAATCAATGGCTCCGAATACACTTCATCTCCATAATCGTTTTTATCAGCTACTTTTTTTATGGTTAGGACATCCTTTAACAAACGCTTGTCAATCCCTTTTAATAACCGCTTATCGATCATATGCAACTCCAACAACTAGGCTAAAGCCAGCTTGTCTCAAAGTATTTTCAGCATCCATAGACAAATTGAATTGCTGACCTGCTGATGTGCTTTGTGAGGTGCTATAAGAGATTGATGTACGGCCAATAGAGACACTATTGGCTAGCTGTTTGTCATCAGCTGACATAATACCAGAGGCATCGAGATAGGCGATTTGAAAACCCATAGCAAGCTTAACAGCATCTTTTCGATAGGCAATTTCTTTTTCAAAGTCAATGCCTTTCTGATAAAAACCGTTAGTGTATAGGTCAATCGCTATCTTTGCCCTGCTTGCCAATTTTTCAAAGTTTGTAACCTCATCAAAACCTAGCTTAGTAAATTCATCTTGTGTTAAATAAGTCATGCGTAACCTCCCTTAAAAATAAAGGGTGTTGCCACCCCTTATTTATTCAGCCTGCTCAAATTGTGTGGGCACATCTTCTACAAGCTCTAAAACTGCATCGACATCTGGAAATGTTTGCTTGAGGTCTTTATTGACTTGATCGGCATAATTCGGTTCAAGCTCAACAAATTCTCCCTCTGTCACATAAATACCAGGTGTCTTTAAAATTAGGTTCTTAATTGCTTTATACTTAGCCATTATTCTTTACCTTTATCCTTAGTTTCCTTTGGTGTTTCAAGCTCGCCACCATCTTCCACCAATTCCTCAAAGCCATCTGCCATAAGTTGCACCTCAAGCTCACTACCCTCTTGCACGGTATAAACTTGATTTTCTTTGATGTATTTCTTCATCTGCTACCTCCTATGCTGATTTATGTGAAACGTAAACCCCATCTTCTTGAGATTTCAAGACAAACAAGTCATGGTACAAACGGTTTTGGTATAGGTAACCATCACCCTCTGTGTGTTGCCCAGGAGCAAAGAGATAGATAGAGTTAAATTTGGCCTTAGCAATGATAGCTGTCTTAGCCACGATCAAGAAATTGATATCTTTACCGCCACCAGCTTTCACAAATCCAGTTGTGAAATCAAATTGAGTTTTGAAACGTGCATCATCCCAAACCTCGATAAGTTGCACTCCATCTAGCGATGTTACACGTGTGTCAATTCCTTGAGGTGATGTAGTAGCGATTGCGCGTGTAAAGTCTTTAGCACGCTCTAGGGCATCCATTACCTCGCTAGATACATACATGACAAGGTTTGATGCTCCATATTTACGCATTGGCAAAATAGCAGCTTTCAAAATTCCATAGACATTCTCTGGCGTAATGCTATCCTCTTGCTTGAAATGATGACCATTGATTGCAGCTGTTGCAATTTTAGAAAAGCGATAAGCATCAACTTCTGGTGTTGCATGTTCTGAAATGAATGTATTTGAGATGTTAGCTGCTGAAAGCTCTTGGTTTGTTTCATCAACATCTGCTGTATCAACAAAAAACTCAACATCTCGGTCAAATCCAAGAGTATAAATGTTTTTATCATTTGATACTGTACCTGAGTTGTAACCTTTAGAGCGTGTATGTGCCTTATATCCTGTTACAGAGATTGTTGGCAATTCAAATGATTTTGCACCAAGCCAATTTACTTTTGGCGTTTCAAGAATGGCAGTCAACGAGCCTTGCATAAGGCGTTTTTCAAACTGCCCCTCATGTTTTGTGATGTAATTGATTGACATCTACTATTCCTCCTTTTTATTCTGTTAGCCCCAAGGCCTGTGCAAAGGCATCTGGTGCTGGGTCTGTTGCTGTTGGATTTCCAAACGCAACGATATTTGGGTTAGGCTTGCCATCTTCTTCTGCTTTAAAAAGATATGGGTCACTTTCCTTTAGACCATTGAGGATGTCATCTAGTTTAGGTTTGCCACTGTCATCTAGTTCAATGGCATCAACATCAATAAACTTCATCAAGGTTGATGGATTGTGTGCTGTGGTATCTTTCAAAGCAAGGTTGATAGCATTCACCTTATTTGTTTTTGCCAGTTCATCAGCAGCCTCTTGTTTATACTTGTCATATTCAGCCTGTAATTCATCAATCGCCTCTTTCTGTTTAGCGCTGATACCTTCAAGCGATTTCAAGTGTTCAACTTGCTCCTCTGCCTTTTGCAACTGTGTTTTGAGACTATCTCGCTCTTGTGTGATAGTTTCCAAGGCTGATTTGTCCTCGTTGAGCTCTTTTCCTCGCAAGGCAAAGACTGATTTAGCCTGTTCCTCTGTCAATCCAAGTTTGAGTAGTTCCTCTGTTGTAAATGCCATTTGTACCTCCTTAGTTCTTTTTAGGTGGACAACTCCCACCGAAAAGCAAAATATTATTTACTATTTCAGTTTACTTTGGATGGAATGGGATTTTTTACGGTTTTAGGCACAAAAAAAGAGGGTTGTTTAGTAACCCTCTTGATAATTAGATATATGCTCTTTCTCTACTGTAATCACGGCTTAAAAATTCGTGTTGTTCTACAAGAGCTCTTATTTTCCCTTGATAAGCTCTAACTTTTAGCCTCTCAGCTTGTATCAGATCATCATCACCCAATGTACTAGCATAGTGCAATCTTTCTTTATGATGCTTGATATTGCGCTCTAAGGCTCTTTGTTTAGCCTCGATGCGTGCATTTTCTTCTGCCTGTTCTGGCGTTAGGTCTTTCATATAGTCTGGCAAGTCTGGTATTTCATTTACTCCTACGATAAAAGGCGTAAGATAATGACCACAATGGACACCTAGACATCCCCCAGCAGTACCAAAACCATAATCTAGCAAACTATAAATAGTAAGGCCGTTTATTGTTCTGCCTTGACCTTTAGTGACAATCTTACCTTGCAATGGAGCACATGCAGCTCTAGCAGACGACTTGATAGAGTAGTAAAAAGTATCTATCCCTAATTCCTCTGCAGGCCTTGTACGCATATCATTGTAAACCCTGTAAGTTGTCGTTTTGATAATTGCTCTGGCATAGCTATCTGCTCGCCACTCTCTCCCTGCGCTATCAGTAAAGCCAGTAAAGCCCTTTTTTTGCCAGCTCATGATAGTATCATTTAACGCCCTATCACTTGTTTTAGTCCCTGATACGACTTGTGCTACTGTCTGCTCTACAACCGATTTGAAAACAGTCTGTATGCTTGCTGGTAATGTTGAATTGATAAGATTGAGGTCACTTATAGCTTGTTGAGTATAAGACTCAAGAGCATCGATTACACCATTTCTAACTTTGCCACTAGATTCCCTTTTCAAATCTTCCTCTAGTTGCTCCTTTGTGTCCTTATAGACCTTTAATCCCTCGTTAGCAATGACTTCTCTCAAAAGACTTTCAGCAATTCCTGTACGTTCAACAATAATCTTTAAGTTCTCCTCATTCAGCATGTACATATCGTTGAGCTTTTCCAGTTGCCATATATACGGATTTTTTGCAAGGTCAGCATTGCCACGCTCTTTAAGTCGTTTTATCATGCTATCAAACAACTCAATTTGCATTTTAGAGTAAATATCACTCACGCCCTGCATGTGCAAAGAAAACTGTTGGTCATTGATTGTGAGTTGTTGCTTTTTATTGCCCATAATCAAGCCTCGCTAACTACCTCATAGGTTGCATTGAAAATATCTGGCTTGCACGGATAAAACTCACCCTGCACTCCCTTAATAATATAATCCCCTTTTTGAGCTACCATATCTCCCTCAAGTGTGGGAATTACAATACTTAAATCAGAGCATAAAGTATTTTGTCCAATAAATTCTCTGATTTCTTCATAATTTGAGCCAATAAACCTAATAGCCTCAATTTCTACTGGTTTCTTTCTAAACTTCGGCATTTACTCTACCTCCTACTGTCTTTTCTTTTGTTTGACCGTACAGAGCCAGCTCTGCATCGCTCTCTGGTGGTAACTCTCCATGGATTTCAGCAAGTTCTTTCTCTGCCTCTTCATCTGTGATGTTGAGTACTTTAGCAATACCTCTTTTCTGTGTTGCAAAGCCAGCTGCTACCATCTTCATCCAGTAATCAAGCTCTGCATGCCTATCAGTAAATACACCATCATCCAAATTAACTGAAATATCATCAAGTTCTGGAATTTCTCCACTGTAAATACCTACCGCTTTGCCTAACTCACACATAGAAACACAAAGCTCTTTGATAGCTTGCTCAACAAGTGCAACAATGCTATTTCGCATTTGGTAAGTGTCTGAGTTCTCACTTACAATTTCCGTTGCTGTCTTGACCCCTTGCCCATCAAATGTAAACATGCCACTAGATACACCAATTTGCATTTCAAATAGTTTAAGCCCCTCTGAAATAGCTGAAATATAATCTGATGAGCGGATAGGAGTTGTGAGGTCAATAATGCTACCACTATCCATATTGCCTGCTCCTACTTGCATGTAAACATTTTGGTCAGTATCAAAACGTCGCTTAAATTTGATTTCGCCGTGGATATCTTGTACTTTGAGTTGCGTTATTTGCTCAGGCACAATCACGCGCCTTTGACCCATTTTAACTTCCCACATAAATTCATCGTACGTGCGATTGATAAAATCAATAGTGGTCTTGGCGTTATCAAAGATAGATAAACCAAGAGGGCTGTTGATATCCTTGTTATTCATCCCTGGTGTCTTGAGATAAACAAACAATGGGCGTGATAGTCCTTGTATCGTTGTTACTGGTTGCAAGTCAGGATATAGCTCACTCAAATTTACACGATCACCCAGCATACCATCTGATGTTGATTTGTATAGCTCATTAGTGATGCGGTATAGGTTTTTATCTTTTGTACTCCCTACCTCTTGACCATCTTGAGTTACCCACTCATGAAACTCAACTAACGTGTAATATACATTCTTTTTACTCTCTGGCTTAATTGTTTTTGTGAGGATTGCAGCGCTTGATACATCCTGTGTATTGCTTTGTAATGGTAAAAATACTGGTGCTTGAATAAATGCCACTCTAACCTTATCTCCATCAATATAAGGTCGCATAGCAAGTCCACCAAGCGCCAAGCAACTTTCAAGATATCTCTCAAAATTTTTGTTAAATCTATCATTACCTAACATATCATTAAGAAAATCATTTAGCGTATCATCATCTGCTGTGATCTCTGCTTGTTCATTATAGACAAGGCCAGCAATCTTTTTAGCTGCAGTTCGTGCAATCGGCAAATGTTGCATCTTTCTACGCTTTCTATCTCCATCTGTGTTGATGTACTCCACATCATCAAATTTAGATTGATAGTAAGCTAGATTGAGCTGTATCCTGTTAAATTCGGATTGTGTTACAGCTACCTTTGGGTGCTCCAAGATGCTGTTTAGGTTTGATGTTTCCATGTTATACCTCCCACGGTTGAAAAAGTCTTTTACTTTTTGAATTAAGTTCATTGTTGCCCTCCTTATGAATTACCAACACGCAAACCAAGTATCTTAGAATTGTCTAATACAAAATACTGGGCAACATCGCATGTATGGTCATCATCTTTGATGACATTTGGGCTATCGGACTGCAGTGTCTTTTCATCCCACCTGTACATCTTATGTTCTTCAATAAATACCTTGTTATTCTCTGTATCAAGGTAATAAAAGCGACCTTGTGCTAATAGTGATTGGAATGTATCAATCATTGTTACCTTCTTCAATTTAGCCACCGGATGCCATCTAATACCGAAATCAAGATACATCTGGTTCCTCAATGCTCCCTCTGCGCTATCAATCGTATATTGCAAGATAGGTACTCTGTACTTGCTGACAACCGATTGTATAAAGCCGTTGATGTCCTGTGATAGTTGGCTAGGTGCTTTCTTTATCACTTGGCCAGCTGGTGAGTAATACCAGGTATCAAGTAAGATTACTTTTCCTTTTGCAGTGATACCAAAAGCACAACAAGCCGTTGCTGACTGCTGATGCCCACCGTCCAATGCAAAAGATATACCTATCAGTCTATCATCACTAGGTAAAGCATCTAACGGATGAAATGTACTCATATTATAGATATTATTCCCTAAACCAACTGACTCACCCAGATAGACATACCTGTAATAATCATAGTCATTCTTTTTGATACGCTCGATATCAGCTAACATCTGATCATTTACAAATCCTAACTCATCATCAAGATAAGTGCTAGAATGGCATAAGTAATTATCTAGCGTGTTCATTTCCTCATACCACTCATTTATCCAACTGTACGGATTGATAGGAGGGTTATATGACCAAAAGATTTTAACAAATTGAGCGCGTGGATGTTTCTGCCTCATAAATGTAATGTTGGTCTGGTCAAATTCTTCTGCGCTTGAAAATTCAGCAGCCTCTTCATACCAAACAGCTATAATATTCCCAATGTTGTTGGATTTCAACTTTTGGTAGTCATCGAGGCCGTAAAAATAAAATGTTGAGCCTGTCTTTTTATGACTTATCTTAAATGGGCTGACTGTCATCTTAAAGCGACTAGTTAGGCCAAATAACGATAAACCCCATTGGATTTGATTATACACACTATCACGGATTGTATTAGCTACTTTACGGATAATGACAATATTGGCAGTTTCACCCCTTATGATATACCAAGTCATCATGACAACCAGCTTTAAGGTAATAACTGATGATTTGAATGAGTTTCGCCCACCTTTCAAAATGTTGTAAGGTTTCTTGGATTTCCAAACACTCTTGAAATGAGGATTGACATTTTTTTGAATATCAATTATCTTCATCGTCACCCTCCCAACTATCAATAATTGTGATGGTGTCATCTTCCATTTGTGTATCTATCAACTGTGATTTTAATTTCTCAATCTCAAGCTCTAGTTTTTCAGATTGTTTAGCTGTTGGATATCGTTTCAAGATTTCAGTAATAGCTTTAATAACTGTTGCATTATCTGCTTTCTTAATATATCTTTCTACTTTTCCTGTTGTTGGATTAAGTATCAAAACCTCCTCATCTCGTTTACCTCTAGCGATTTCAGAAAGGATATAGAGCGCCTCTGTCGCATCCATGATGTTTGACTTATGCAGCTCTTGCATCTGCTTATTTATGTACTCTTTTATCCCAACATTTCCCAACAGTTCAGTAATACGATTATTGGCATAACTCTCGCTATAACCAGCCTTAATTGCTGATTGATAGCCGTTTCCTGTCTTTATGTACTCATCTGCAAAGCGCCTTTGTCTTTCATTCATTCGCTCCCTCCTTTCCAACAAAAAATCACAAGTATTGCTACTCATGATTTCATTTTATATGCTAAAAGAGGGGATGTTTTACGGTTATTTAGATAAGGGGATGTGCTTGTAAGTTGAAACAAAATACTCATCAAACCATTTATTGATATATGTGTACGCTGGGCTAGGACTTAGATATAAAATTTTTTGACACGCGCCGATCACATTGATATTTTCAAATACATAGACCTCTTTTATCGTTTTTAACATTTTTCTATCTGATTTCTCGATATATTCATCTGTTACAGTTTTCAGATTTACCAAAAATACAGACTGCTCAATATTATTATCTAAAAACGCCTCATGTATCTTTTGCTCCAAAATGGTTCTCTTTTGATTTTTCTTATCCCTCAAAAAATACCACTTTAGCCAATTGATTTCCCTGCGATGGATAACTGGCAAGCGCTCTATTTTCTTCTTCGTCATCCATTACCTCCAAATCTCACTAAATAAATAGACTAGCTAACCAAATTAAAAATGCACATGTAATGATTTTCGAAATACTTCTCTTTACAACATACGAATAATCCTCTTCAGATTCTTTTTTGCTAGATAATACAGGCCGGATGAAAGATAGTAATGCATCCATCCCTAATGCTTGCCAAACTGTAATTTTACTGACAGGAACGATCGTTGTGATAATTTCATTCCATCCGTACTGAACAACGAACGGATATACAACGATTACAAATACCGCCCCAATGATAATACCTGTTTTTTTAGATTTCATTTTTCTTCTCCTGTGATTCTATTTTGTAAGGTTACTATTTTAAAATTATTTGAAAACCCCCAGCTGTGAACTTCTGTAACCACTTTTTCCCACTGAGGTCTTGAGTAAGGATATTTTTTAGGTCTGGTCATCTTCTCCCCCTCATCATTTGTTATACAAAGTTACATTACTTGAGTGAGTGTAATACTCATCTCCGTTTTCAAAAGTGACACGGATACTATCCTGTTTCTCTCCTCCCCAAACTCCGTTGTCACGCATCATGTGGCAATTCTCCATAATCCACTCTACATCAGGCATCTAATAACTCCTTATTTTCATAGATATTCCCAACGACCTCGCAATCAGTATGTCGTAACCACAATTCACATCCGTGTTGTTTGGATTCAAGGCGATACGCTCCGCCATAATGTCTTACAACCTCGTAATAAGTGGGTTCAGAATAGACATCCTTAGACATTTTGACTATGTCGCCTTCAAAGATAATCCTGCCAACCCTATCAACCATAGCTGTTGATTGCATGAGTTCGACTTCTTCAAAAACAAAGTTATCTAAATCTCTATCGTTTGGTAAACCATTCTCAAAATAAACTTGTTGTGTCGTGACCACTTCATTCTCATAGTCAATATCAAGAAGGTCATCTGTTTCAATCATACGTTTTTCTGTTTTAATCCACGCTCTAAATTTTGGTATCATCCTAAATCCTCCTTACTTTTTGGGCTTATTTCTTTTAAAAATAGGGTTCTTCTTTTCTTTTTTCTTCTGCTTGTGATATTCGCTGTCTTTATTGAAGATAATATCTTCATCTTCAATAAGTTCAGGAATAAAGTATCCAGATGGGTATTGTTCTGGTCGTTTCACTCTGTGACCTCCTCTATATCAAACTCTAATCTATAATGCCCTTTTTCCTCGCTTAATCCGCCATAGACAAAGGATAACTTTTTGATAACCTTATGATTATCATCTGTCCAAATACCTGCATCAGTCATGCCATCAATGATAGCCTTGACTGTTGGGTATAAGTTGGGTGGATCTAATTTAGATTTAGTAGGGCTGTAAATTGTAACTGTAACTTCACAAGGGTTAGAGGGGCTAAAAGCAACCCTCCCTTTATCCTTGTTCATCGATGTATGCCAATAAGCAAAAGCTCTAATGCGCTTAGTAACTTTAGCTTTATCTGTTTGATGTTGCCTGTCATTACTGTTGATAACCATGTTTAGAGATTTTAGCTTAGTATTTCGAGGCAAAGAAAACTCAAATTTCATTTTGATTACCTTAAAGCTCAATATTTTCAATTTCTGCGCGCTGTTCAAGGATTTTGAGATATGCACACATTGTATAATGTTGTGTTTCAAGTAACTCAATAGGACATTTTAGTTTAAAATCAAGCGTTCCTACGTAATAGTTACTAATCATCAAACTTAACTTGTTAGCGCGCTCTTTTAATTGTTTGTATTCATCGATCATCCGTTGTTTGTAATCACTCATCTTAATTTCCTCATTTCTTCAAATAGCCTGGGGCATCGTCGCCCACATTGATACTCTCATACTGTTCTTTCGTAACAAGAAACTTGCCATAAGCTCCAATTGTGACTGTATAATGCCCATCAACAATAGCTTTTTCTGTGACTGTTCCGATAAGCTCACCACCAGCATTGTCAACTTGATAAATAATGACTGGTTTTCTTTTTTTCAATTCATCCACTTGTTGCTCCAGCTTGACCACCTGCGGTTTACAGTGATTTTTAGAGATTATCAAACCTAGATTTAGCATTGATAGCGACAAAGCAACAAGTGCGCAAAACAGTCCAACTCGATTTTTATTTTTCATGTCATATCTCCAAAATCTTTATTACTGTATAAATCAAAGCGATAGCATAAACATCAAAGATAAACCAAACCACCTTGTCCGCTCTCCCCTCTTTGTAGGTTTTATGACCAGCAACGAAAATCAGAATAGCAAGGAGTAAGCAAGCGCTGATAACCATCAATTTCAGAAACAAGATCATCTAATTACCGCCTAACTCTTCAACCACTTTACTTACAGCTGCTAAAATCTGTTCTTTTACTTTGGTGTCCTTGATGTCATCAATCCCCTCAACTTTCCCAGTTTCTACATTGACAGCGATTGATCCAACAAAAGAGCTATCTTCCTCATCAGATTCACTAAGCACTTCTTTAACACTCTTACCATCCAGGATGTCCAACAAATCATGGCTAATGCTATGAATTGTTTTAGCTTTTTTGAATCTATAAATATCTTCTCTCAAGAGATAGTAGAATATTGCCTTGTTACTAGCATCATGTAATGCCTCGGCGAACTCTTTCAAGTTCTCTACAATAGTTTCAGCTGATACTGCGTTTTTAGTTTCTTTAGTCATTGTTTTTTCCTCTCTTATGCTAATACTGTGATATGTTTTTGGTCTGCTAGTTGCTCTTTTAGATAGGCTGCAATGTTTCCTACCGCATCAGCTACCCAGCGCTTGCCATCTGCCTCAAATAAAGCCATATTTGCTTGCTTATCAATCCTAAAGACAAATAGGCTTGCCGGTTGCTCAACCTCGCTAAATGTACGATATGGGCGCAATGTGACCGGATTAGGCGCTTTGCCTTTAGCAAGGCTTGCCACTCCTGTTTTAACCGTTGCTACTTGAGATACTCCATTATCTTCAATTTCAGCCCCATTCTCAATTTTCAATGCGCTAGCAAACTCTAGCAATGTGCCACGATCATTATCGTCAATAAAGTTTGATTGCAACATGATATTGAACTGTTCTGATGATAGGAAACGGCCAAAAGATAGCTCTGGAACGCGTGCCTTAACATCAACAAGTAATGTGCGACGTTCTAACTCATCATTTTCAGACCACACACAAACCTCATCATTTTTCTCAACTGCTACAATCAAGCGTTGGTTTTTCAAATCGTTGAGGTCAGTTTTGAGATAGTCAACAAGGCTTGTCAAGGTTGATAGCTCCAAAGTTTTAGGATAGCGTTTAGGGTCAAGTTCTTTGAGATTGAATTTGTTGGCATCATAATACTCTGTGCCATCTGCAGCGGTTAAAATTTCTAAGCCAAGCCCTTTTAGTTCTACTGCGTATTCCAATGCTGCTTTAAGATTTTCTGTTGTCATATTAGTTACCTACTTTCTTTTTGTTGAAATCAATAATATCTGGTTTTGTTTCTGCTTGTTGTTCAATTTCTGCCACTGGTTGCCCAATATCCGTCAGAATTTCTCCGTTTTCATCAAAGTACATTTGACCAGGTACTGTACTTTTTAGCTCATTAGCATGTACTTGCCCTGTATCAAAGTCACGCCCAACAAGAATTGTTGTAGCTACTCCATTTTGAGGCGCAAATTTTGATTTCACCTCCATGATAGTATCAACCACTGTACGCTCTTCATTAGCTGACATTATAAGTGTGATAGTTACTTTGCGTTTGGCTTTGGCCTCTGTGTTAAGGTCAAGGATGTTATCAAAGACTTTTTCAAGCTCTTTGTCTAGTTTTTCCTGCAATCCTCCATCGGCAATGTGGGTTAAGTCTAACCCAATAAGTTTTTTATCCATATTGTCCTCCTTACTTCAAAAGTTTTTGTAACTGATTTAAGCGATCTTGACTATCTAACAACTCTAGATAAGTTTTATGGCTGATCAAGACATATCCTGCTAGGTCATGACCTAGTAAAGTATCATCAACAAATAGCTCCATTTGCTCAGTCGAGGTGTCAAAGTGAGACTCTGCATCTGTATCCTTTTTCTTTTTTGTAAAGGTATTAGCAATAACTTCAATTTCTGACTCGTTGCTTAAAAATGATGATACTTGAGTGTTTAGAGCATCGGCAAATGCCTCAATTTCCTCATTCGTTGGAGTTGTAACATTTCTCTCAATGTCACTTACTCTATTTTGACTAATGCCAACCATAGGGGCAAGATCATACTGAGTAAGCTCTGCCTCTTTACGGATAGCACGCATTTTAGCGCCATCAAATACTTTCATCTAAATACCTCCCCACCATCTGAGTACCATTTGTTTTTAAGTACATGACGTGCAATCTCACATTGCACTTGTGGTTTCTGATAATAATCCACTTTTGCCTTGTGCTTTTTGATAGCTTGCATAGTGTGAATTGTAACAATCGCCGCCCATGTAATAGACATCAAAGTTGTAAGTACCATAACGATTTCAATTTTTGTCATTTTCTGTTTCCTTTTCAAATTGGTTTAATACTGATTGTAAAAGTAATTTCACCCTCTCATCTTATTTCTGATGGTGAAAGAGTGTTTAGGTGGTGCATCCTCAAAGGCATCTTGAAACTCTTGATTGATTTTGCGGATATTGAAAGGCTCGTAAGCGTGGAAATAATATCCATACTTATCAAGTTTACCCTCAACACCAGTTGCCCATGCCAAGAATACTGTTTGCTTGCAGGTTGGGCATGTAATCCCTTTTCTGTGCGACCCGGTTTTCATCATCTTGCAAAAACCACAAAACGGACATTGTAAATCTACCTTTACTCTTACGCTTTCTCTATCCATGAAAATCCTCCCATGTTACAACACCTGAAATAATACAAGTCTTATTGATTCGACTTTCTAAAATATCAGCGTTATAGATACCATGAGTTGTTTCTATAACACTACCGTATATCCTCTTTACCTGGACTATATTGTGAAACTCCCCATTTCTAAGTACTTTCACATAGTCTCCTGCTTTGATTGTTAAATTCATATTTCCCTCATCCTAATCCAACGGTACAAGTCGTCTTGCTCTGTTCGGGTTCGTTCTCCTCTTGTACGTTGGCGTGTTTTAATAGTGTATTGTTTCTATTTTTACATTAAACTGTCTGGCCAATTCCTTTACAGTACCCATGCCCAACAGTTCATCGCCTTTGTAGAGGGCGTACTCCTTTTCTAGCATGATCATAGGCGTTTAAAACGGCAAATCATCATCACTGATATCCAATGGGTTTGTCGGTCTGCCAAATGGATTGTTATCACGGGTGAAATCAGGAACTGGATTTGTTGTGTTCCCCTCAAAGAAACTACCTTGTTGCCCGTAACTATTTCCATTTTGGAAATTGTTCCCTTGGTTATTTCCATTTTGGAAAGAACTGCCCTGGTTGCTGTAACCACCATGATTATCTTGATGGCCTTGATTATTTTGCTGACTGTTTCGACTTTCTAGCAATTGGAAATTACTAGCAACAACCTCTGTGACATAAACACGTTGGCCTTGTTGATTATCATAGCTACGTGTTTGAATTACTCCTGTGATACCAATCAATGAGCCTTTTTTAGCCCAATTAGCAAGATTTTCAGCTGACTGTCTCCAGATAACGCAATTGATAAAATCAGCCTCACGCTCTCCAGCCTCGTTCTTAAATGGACGATTTACAGCAAGAGTAAACGTAGCAACCGCAATATTAGATTGCGTGTATCTTAGTTCGGCATCTCTTGTAAGTCGCCCTACTAAAACAACGTTATTTATCATTGTGCACCTCCTCTACTTCTAATACCTTGATTTCATTTGAACCAAACTTTAATAAGTCGGTGTATCGTTTCACAAACTCAATAGCGGCCATAAATGAATTTTCTGCATTGATTTCTGACCCCAAATCAAGATCTGCAATTTTACCACTGACATAAAAATATTTCATAGGTCTGACTCCTTAACAAACACACCATCCACCATCTTTCCTTGACGGTCTTTGATTTCATTCCATGCCAATTCAAGGCACTCTGTCAAAGTCAAGTCAAATTTCTTAGCAACAGACACCAGATAAATTGCAATGTTGCGACTGCTTAACTGAATTTGAGTGCGTGCGTTAATGCGGTTTGTATTAGTTGAAACATCAACCAAACCACGCGCAAGCAACCCAATTTCATTAGCAATGTGCAAGTACAGTAACTCTACTGACCACTGATCTACATAATGAAAGTTATGCTGTCCGTTCTCATCTGGATTGAGAGACAAATGGATTTTAGAAAAGTTCATCTGTTGAGCTAGGATAGTCAAGACAACCATCATATCTCCAACACTGTCAGCTATCTTTTCCTTATCCTTTCGTACTGTCGCACCATTAAGTTCCCCCCACTCTTCATTGAGTTTGAGCATTTGAGATAATGGGCTTGCTTTGTCAAGATCTTTAGCCGTTGACCAACCTTTTACATTTTCAATCAGTTCATTAAATTTCATTGTGCATACCTCCTGCTGCAATATTCACGTTCTAAGCTATCTAGCCCCACTTTTAAATACTCGATAGAGTAGATAGCAAGGCTTTTCTTTTCAATTTGCGAGAGAGGCCTGTTAGCCTCCTCAAACTCTAAAATAAGTTGATACTTTTTAAATTCCACCTAACCCTCCAAAGTTTCAAAACTGATAAAGTTATCCTCAAGCCATTCTTGCAACTGGTTAAGCTGAGATTTTCCGCCATGCAATGTCAAACGCAAGTCAATTGTTAAAGGCTCGCTAGGCTCAAATTTTGCCACCTCTCGCGCATTGTTTTGAGGTTCTGGTGTAATTGTACCCTGCTCCAAAATCTCGCCTGTTTCAGCATCGTAAGCCTTGATATGCGCATTTGCATTTTCTTTGGCCAATTGAGCAATTTCTTCAAGTCGTTCAGCTTCTGCTTTTCCTTGAGCCTCTTTCTGCTCCTTACGTGCAATCTCAGCATCACGATCTGATTTCATCATCTTGAGAATATCAACAAGACTCTTACCATCTTCAAGATGTCTGATATAGCTATCAGCTGGCAAATCGTACTCTTGAGCTTGCTCTTGGATGGCTTGCTTGTTAGCCTTGTATTCTTCCAGGGCATCAAATACTGAAAGCACTAAGGCATCCATTTCATCAAGTGTTGTCTTTTTCAGTTCGTACTTGCCTGTTTTAAAATATTTCTTGAGACTGTACTCATCGTATTTGTCAGCGAATGTGGATTTTTCAATCCCTGCGACCATACACTTATCCTCAAATGTGGCTCGGACAACATCCACGCGCATCAATCGTTCATGTTCATCAATCGCATTAAGTCCTGCTGACATAGCATCTGTTACGGCCTCAATAGGCTTGATGACTTTTTCTTTGACCCACTTATCAAAGTCTTTTGCCGGCTCATTGATTTGTCGGTTAAACTCTTTGCGTTGGGCATCTAACCCCCCAATCAGCTTATTAAAGCGGGTTCGCTCTTCATAAACTTCTTTGTAATTATCAACAGTAACCTCGCGACCGCTATACTGTGCAATGGCTACGGCTACTTGTGCCTCGATTGCCTCACGGTCAACATTGATTACTGCAGGTTGGAAATCTACCTTGATTTCTGTTAGGTTGTTAGTTACATCTTTCATTTTTTACCTCACTTTGTTTTAATTCTTTAGTTTTATAGCTACCACAATTTGGGCATTCCAGAAATGTCCAATCATCATTATTGGTTGTGGCTTTGTAATATATAGAACCACATTCTAAACATCCAAAATTTCCACTTAGCATATCAGCTACCTTGTTTCTCGTATGCTTTTTGAATTTGTTTAGTGAGATATTCCATCACTATGTTATAGCCATCAACTGGCACTTTGTGGAAATCGTCTATTTGGTACTTGCTCAATACAAAATTTGCAACTATATCAAATGGCGCTCCCTTAATCGTCGCAATTTCTTCAATGTTCTTGATGATTTCTTGATACTGAATGTTATCAATGTACCTTACTTGATTTTGTCCTTGGGCTTGCTGGTTTCCTTGTTGTTGCTGTTGACCTTGTTGTTTGGGTTTCTGCCGGTCGTTTTGCTTATGATACTCATTGCTATCAGCATCTTTATTATCATCAATCAAGAAAAGACCACTTAAAGCATATTTTCTAGCATAGCTTGATGCTGCACCAGTGATTTGTGAACCATCCATGCCTTTCTTGTTCTCTTCCTCTCTTGCCCTTGCCTTTACTGTGATTTTCTCACCAGTCTCAACATCAACAAATGATATTGTTGCTACAAGATAGTACCGTTGCCCAATGTATTCAATAGTGTCATCCTCAATATAGGTAATTACATTATTCTCAACAAGTAATGGTTTTAAAGCCTCCATAATATCCTCTGCATTACGGTAGCTATACTTACCAAAGTTGTTGTATTGCCCTTTTGGTGCTTTTAGATCCCGTTGGATATTGAGTAATTTTTTGTAAATGGTATTTGCCATATCATTCTCCTAACCCCTCTAAGGATGCTATGAATTCCACATAAGCCTTATAGAAATTCCCAGATTTTTCGCTATCTCTATAAGCTTTATCAATCAGTTCTTGACCCGTTCCGTAGAAACAGCCTACTCTCCACATTTTATTAGATTTCGTGTAAGTAAAATGCCGTCCGCTTGACCAATGGTTTTTAAAAACGATAACATCCTCAAAATCCGATACTTTGGCATTGCCCGATACTTCGGCATCGCCCCATACTTTGGCATCGCCCCATACTTTGGCATCGCCCCATACTTTGGCATTGCCCGATACTTCGGCATCGCCCCATACTTTGGCATTGCCCGATACTTCGGCATCGCCCCATACTTCGGCATCGCCCCATACTTCGGCATTGCCCCATACTTTGGCATTGCCCCATACTTTGGCATTGCCCGATACCCATGCATCGCCTTTTTGACTTAGATTATCTTCTGTATAGATATATCCGCCAAGATCTCCAGCATCCACACTCCCAAAACTGATTAAAGCTCTAATTCTAAATAACTTCCAGCCCCAGAATGTTATTGTGTCATCGACTACTAATTCATATTTTTTACTCATTTTTGATTCCTCTATTATTTTTAACATAAAAAAATTGTTGTATAGTTAGTATTTATTATCGTGTCATCTTAACGGTTTTAGCCATTTCTTTCTTCCATGACTGACTGCCTCGATATTGCAGATAAGCATCAAAACCTTTGATTGTGACAAGCTGACCATCATTCCTAAGATGCTTCTGTTGGCTAGGTAGTTTCTTCATCTCGCGTCTCATGTCTCCTGCTTGCCTCTTTGAGCATCCAAAGATGTGCTCTAGTTCTTTATCGTTTGCAGAAATCTTCTCGATGATCACATCTTTAATTCTCACGATTTGAACTGCTTCCATTTTCGCTCCTTTCGTGGTATAATTCCTTTAGAATATTTTTGTTGAGCGCCTGATTGCCGTCAGGTGCTTTTTTGTTTAGTCATATACAGTTACTGTATAGACTGTCTTTCTTGCTCCATCGCTAGAATGTACGGTCGACTTCTCTAGCGTTATATCTGTCGTATCGTTAGCCATTTTAAAGAACAAATACAACAAACATTCTCGTAAAATTTTTAATTTTAAAGGAACTGATAGAAATCGTTTAATTTCCAGTTCGATTTGACTAGGATTATTTGATAATACTAGTTCGTTCATTCTTTCCTCCTTTCTGTTTCTAATCCCCTTTTCTGCTATAATGAAACCAGAAAGGAGATGATGTTATGCACGATCTAGTTATCAAGATGATTCTTGATGAGTACGGCATTGATAACTCTGAAAATTTGTCTAAAGCACTCGCCAAAGTCCTAGATGAATTTTCAAGAGATAGCCGTGTAGCTAGCAACCTGTCTAAGTCTATCAATGAGCATAATAGACTTACAGATAGAATGCACGGGATTATTCGATAACCCCCATAGCCCTCTGAGCGTGTTTGCGAAAGACATTAGTTTCACTGTCATCCAGTGTTATGTCTTTTGACAAATTACGCTCTTTTTCGTTCAGTTGGTAATCGTAAAGGCTGTTTAGCTCTTCCCATCTTTTTCGAGCCAAAGACTGTCTCAAGCCAATATAGAGTTCGATAATAGTCGGTGATTTTGCCACATCCTGCAGCTCCTGCTCAGATTTTTCTTGCTCATTTTGGATTTTAGCAGTAAAGTCTGAGTAAACTTGCTCAAACGTTTCTAAAACCTGAGGATCCACAACCACGCCATTAGTTTCAATAACATCTGGTGTAAATGTGACGGTGGCTTTTGGTTTTTTGTCTGCTGACATTTCTAACTTAAAATCAGTTACCCCTCTGCCAAGCTCCCAGTCATTGATTTTTACTGAATAACCTGACGAATTAAGAGATTGGCCCTCAGTAGGTTCTTGTTTGGGTTTAATGCTTAGTTTTAATTGCTTCATGTTTTCTCCTTTCTCAATTTGTTATATAAACCACAGAAGCTAATCCATAGACTTCAGTAATTTATATGACTTCAATAACTCTGCAACAGCCATAATCGTTGCAGGGTCTTTTTTATCTGCTTCATCCAAAACAGCAACTACAAAATCAGTAGTTTGATCTAAAACCAATGAATGTTTTGACATATTTCCTCTCCTTTCTTTGTTGAAATGCGTTGAGTATGTCAACTTACATATTCAACCATTTTCTAATTAAATCAGTGCTATCAACGCTATTGATGGTTTCAGGAATAGCAGATAACTCTACTATCTTGACCCAGTAGCTTTCTAGCACTTTCTTATCAACGTAGACCGCTTGCTCGCATAAGCCGATATGCTCATTAATGACTATCGCCCTACGGACAAGTAGGTCTTTTTCTGTTTCCAGTTCAATACGTCCAGCAATATTGCCAGAGATTTCAAGGTACTTGTCTGGTTCTTCCATCTCTACTCCTTTCAAACCAAAGTCTTAAATTTGAAATTTCTCTCTTTTATTTAAAGAGGTATTAGTTTGTTGTAAGTTAGTAGTTATTACTAAGTTAGTGCCGTAAGGCTTAGATTATTGTATAGTTAGTTATTATTATTTATTAGTTATTATTAGTGTCGGATTTTTCAACTTTTGAACTTTTCAACTTTGTAAAATTCAACTTTTGAACTTTTCAACTTTGTAAAATCAGTAAGTTGTAAATGAACCCTTTTACTATTCTGTGGATAACTCTTTTTCAAGATTGCTTACCCAATACTCCCAATAACTATCTGAAATTGGTACATCTTGAACTAAAGGAAAATTCTGAATACCTTTACCACGACCAAAGCTCTTGCGATAGATACGAATATAACCAGCCTCTTTTAGCTCAACAAAAGCTGCCCTGTGAGCGTCACGACCATTCCTGGAGCGTTTAGAAAGCTCATCAATGTAAGGGCGCCATGTATCCTTATTAGACATCAGTACCAATAGCAACCCTTTAGCTTGTAAGCTCAGATTTGAGTTTTGAGCTGAGTGGTTGTTCAGTTGAGTGTAGTTCTCGTTGGTATTCCTGATTATGTACTGCATACCTCATATTTAAGCCCCTTTCTATCCTTTTCTATTACGGTTAAACCGCAACATCGGGTAAAAAAATAATATCATCTACTGATACCTCGAAAACACCAGCAATTTGATATGCTTTTGAAACACTAGGTTCTGTTACCCCACGTTCCCAATGCCCCCAAGTATCAACTGAGACATTTACAGCTGCTGCCGCATCACTTTGCCTCCAGTTCTTGAGTGTCCTTAGTGTTTTTAATGTCATTTTCGGCACATTCCCACCCCCTTTCAAATGTGGTATAATCAAAATAAAACGATTGGAGAAATAATATGTCATTTGATCTTTCTAAATTAAGCCTAGGCGGTGGCTTCGCAGGCAATTCAAAAGCCTTTCAATGCCCTGTATGTTCAGGTTTCTCTTCCCATTTATGGACTTATAATCCTATTGATATCAATGGAGATTACAACGAATCTATCAAATTTATTATAATTGCACAATGTCAGGCTTGTAATCAATTTTCTATTTGGATAACAAATGAAATCCAAATAAGTAGCTCCGGGCTCGTATTATACACAAGCGGTGCAACCTTGACATTAATTTTCCCAAATGTTGCCGAAGGAATACCTGAACCTAATAGTGATATGCCTGATGATGTGAAAGAAATCTATATTGAAGCTGGCGAAGTTCTAAATATATCGCCCAGAGCTTCTGCCGCTCTATCTCGCCTAGCTATTGAAAAGCTTGTTGCTCATTTAAACGCACAAGGTAAAGATTTAAATACCCAAATTGGAAGTCTTGTCTCTAAAGGAATGCCAATAGAAATCCAACAAATGCTAGACAGTGTTAGAGTAATAGGGAATAACGCCGTACATCCAGGCCAAATAGATATAAAAGATAACAAAGAGTTAGCTTTATTATTGTTAAGTTTTATCAACTTGATTGTAGATAATCGAATCACCCAACCTAAAAAAATTCTAGACACATATAACCTATTACCGGAATCCTACCGAAATTCTATTGAAAGAAGAGACAGTTAATCTTCCACAAAGATTAATACATTTTCTTTGTCCCAATACTGAGTTACAACTCTAATCGGATCATCTTCTGTTCCTTTACCTCGTTTAAATGTAATTTTTATTAATTCAACAATTTCAACACTTTCAACACTTTCCATTTCCCTACTCCTTATCTTTTTTATCACATCGGTACTTCACTATCTGACGGATAGTAAAAGATACAATCACAAATCCTGCTAGGATTATCAATCCAACATTTTCATCCATTGCTTTTCACGGCAAATGATGGTACACTATCAAGTAGAGGTTGGGGCTTTTGCCCCTTTCTCTACTTTTTGTTTTGAAGCTTACGTTTGTGTTCTAAGATTTGTTTGTGCCACAAACGTGCTTCTCTGGTTAAGCCTAGTACCAAGATGACGGTTGCAGTGTCCTTGGTTGCTAGGCTTTTTATGATGTGTTCCATCATTTGCCTTACCTCCTTTTCCTTAAACTTGATTATATTATACTGCGGTTAAACCGCAATGTCAAGTGTTTTTTGCGTTTTTTTCGCAATTTTTTATTTTATTCTTTACTTTTTTGCGTTTTTGCCGTAAAATATACTATGTAAGGAGGGGCGGAAATGAAAGTCGAAAACAAAGAAATTTTTGCCAATAATCTAAGTTTTTACATGGAACAAAAAGGAGTAGACAGAAATACATTATGTGCAGACTTGGATTTGAAATACACTACAGTTCGTGACTGGCTAAAAGGAATAACTTATCCTCGGATTGGTAAAATTGAACTTTTGGCAAACTATTTTAATATAAATAAATCTGACCTTATCGAAAACAAGATTTCTATCGCACAACCGTCAGACTCCCTTTTAGAAGAAATTACAAATACAGCTCGAAAATTAAATACTGACAATAAAAAAATCGTTCTACGGACGTCTGAGGAGCTTCTGGAGAGTCAAAACGAAGAAGAAACGAAGAAAAACGAAGTATCGGAGAAAGTTGTTCAACTCTATGGTTACGACTATTACGACCATGCTGCTTCTGCTGGTACTGGGCAGTATTTAAACGATGTACGAGTGGAACGGATTGAATTGCCAGTGGATATTGATGCCGACTTTGTTATTCCGATTAAAGGTGATTCCATGGAGCCAGACTATCACGATGGCGACCTAGTATTTATCCAGACAAGCGTAGAGCTAAATGACGGTGTTATCGGTGTGTTTAACTACAATGGAGAAGCGTATATCAAGCAACTTGTTATTGATAAAGACCAAGCTTACCTACATAGTTTGAACCCAGCGTACAAAGATATGCCAATCACACCAGACACCGACTTCCGAATTATCGGCGAAGTTGTGGATATATATCAGGAGGGATAACATGAGTAGCGAAAGCAGACCAATGGAAGTGATTAAACACAACCTAGATTGCAAATGCCACAGACGGAGAGAATGGATTAGAGTCAATGATAAGTGGCATGCCATCGAGTTTTCAGTGGATGACCCAAACGAACCTCCTATGACAGAGGAAGAGAAAGCCAACGTGGCCTTAATTCTTCAACAACACTTACCGAAAGAGTAAAGCCAACTATTTCAAAAATGGAAATAGTTCAAACAAAAAATCCCCACGCTCAAATTTTGGCCGAGGAGAGCATGAGGAAACTATGTATAGGAAACAACCATTTCTAATCTCTTGACATTTCTTAATAATTATATTACAATACAGCTATTAGGAGTTTAGCTCCATAAAGTTTACATTTGGATTTTAGATCCATAACGTGATGGTAGCCGTATTTGATACGGCTACTTTTCTTTTTATCTAGCAACTGTTTCCATTTTGGAAACAACTCAAAAAATCCCCACACTCTCCGACGGCAATCTTGAGTGTGAGGGAGCAAAGAAAAGTATTTAGCATTAGTAAATTAAAAAAGGAGAAAAAATTATGGGAGCCACTTCTATTTCTGTTAGACAAGTCTCTGAATTTGAGATACCGAACGGGACTACAGATATCAAAAAAGCCAATGTTACCATTGGCTCTATTACAACAACTGGCCAAACATTGACCATAGAAGGAAAAGTATACACTAAATTTAAAGGAAGTTATACAAAGACAATCGACGATGAAATCTTAGTATATAACTCCGATGCTGACGAATATCAACAATACGACAATTACCAAAAAGCCTTTGAATTCGATATTTTTTATTCGCAAACTGATCAATTATTATTTTTGACCACAACAACTCCTACCGCAAAAAAATTTTTAAAAGAATTGGAAAAGATTGATTCACTAAATATTAATTATACATCGCTTAAATTTGATTTAAGGGCAATTTCAAACATGATGCCACAAACAAAAGGAGTTAGTTTTAATAGTACTGATGCTGGTGTCTCAAGTAAGTCGTTTTCAGGAGACGAGGTCGATGTAAACGATGAAGCAATCGAAGCTTTGGAAAATGATGAAGCAACAAAAATAATAGGTACATTGGATATATTGGGTAAATCAAGAACTATAATGCTAACTCAATCTGGTACTATTCTCTCTTTCACGTCTTTGACAGATATCTCCGAACAAAAAGAATATCCGATGCTAGAATTTTCTATCGCAACACTAATGAAAATTGGAGTACTATCATAACCGTGACAATGGTATATATTCATTAATTAATTTTTCTATGTCTTGACGATTATTAGATGTTCCATAAATCTTATTTAGGGTAGTTTTGACCGATAGATCATTGTCCTTAAATTGCAAATCAAATTTCTTTACCTCTTTCTTTCCAAGATGCCGTACAGTCAGTCTGTAAAATGGATTATATTTCCTGTGTTTATCAGTCTTAATGGTTACATCAAACCGTTCTTTGCTACTTTCTTCCATAGAATAAATAGAAAACAGATTATCTCTTAGTAACAAAAAAGAGTCCCACTGGTCTTTTACATCTCTGTACGCTAATTGATAGTCAGCCTTGAATATCAATCTCTGGCCATTACTTTCTGGATGCAAACTAATACTCAACTTATTCTTGATACCTTTTGTTGACTCTATATCTATATAGATATCTTCATGAGTTTTTCTGAAAGTAGCTTCATTTATGGAATAGTCGTTTTCCTTGAGTACGGATCGGATTTGCTTTTCTAATTGGTTAAGTGTAATAGTTTGTTTTAACAATTTAGAACTTTTTGGGGTAAAAGAAACTGTTTTTAAAAATATCTTGGCTATACATTTATTCCAATGAATATAAATCCAATCAATTTCGGAATACAAAGCTGTAATAATGGGAACAATTCCGATAAAACTAGTCAGATTTACCACAGTAGGTGAATGTAAAGCTTGACAAAAGTTCACAAATGTCCATAATAGTGAAGTAATTATAAGAGTAATTTTCATTGTTTTCATATTATCGCTCCAAATAGTCTTTAATAGTATTGTAACATAAAAATCCCCACACTCGCCATCGCCAAACGTTGAGTGTGAGGAAATCATGTATAAGAAACAACCATTCAAAAGGTCGTTTTCTTATACTCATTTTATCAAAAAAGTGAGGTAAAATCAATGTGGATGGAAGAATTACCAAACGGAAAATACAAATTTTTTGAGCGATATAAAGATCCTTATACAGAGAAATTGAAAAAAGTGTCAGTCACAATGGAGAAGAAAACTCCCCAGGCAAGAAATCAAGCCGCCATCTTGTTGCAAGAGAAGATAAATAAAAAACTCAGCACAAAACAAGTAGAAAGCATTACATTTGAAGAAATCTATAACCTCTTCTATAAATCATGGGCGCAAACAGTAAAGGAATCAACAAAACACAATTATACTTTTGTTGATGCAACTATGAAAAAAGAAATACCATCTGAAACTTTACTAGCTAATATCGATAGACGATATATCCAGAGCAAGATTGAAAATATTATTGATAGCAATGGCTATCATACAGCTTATAGAATCCGCAGCAGACTCAAAAGCATCTTCGATTATGCAGTTCAATACTCCTATATCGAAAATAACGAGGTTAATTACACGGTTATTCCTAAAAAGCCGGAAACATTAGAAGATATTGAAAAAAAGCGCAATAAGTTTTTGACTATGCAAGAAATCAAAACATTAATAGACGCACTAAACAGCCAACCGTATCAACAAAAATATGCCGATATGGTAACGGTTCTTGCTCTTACTGGTATGAGATATGGAGAGTTGACCGCATTACAACTCAAAAATATAGACTTCCAAAATAAAAAAATTGAGATTACAGGTAATTTTGATTCAGTAAACAAAATAAAAACATTGCCAAAAACCGCAAAATCTATTAGAACAATATTGGTATCAGATGCGGTTATAGAGGCCATACAACGTCAAGTAATTCGCCTCGCTGAACGCTATCAGCCGCTAAAAGATGATGATTATATCTTTTGCTTAGAGGTATGGAATAGCCCAATAACATTACCATCTTTTATTCAAATTATAAAAAAATACGGTGCGAAAGCTGGAATAGAAAAAAATTTATCTAGTCATATTTTCAGACATTCTCACATTTCGTTTTTAGCAGAGTCTGGATTGCCTATCAAATCAATAATGGATCGTGTTGGTCACTCAAACGCAAAAATGACTTTAGAAATATACTCCCATACTACGCAAGATATGGAGGGTAAACTCGTAGAAACGTTAGATAGTATTTTTTAATTTTGCCCCTCTTCTGCCCCTTTTATTCGCACAAAATAACAATAACCCTTGAAAATCCAGTATTTCCAAGGGTTATATTTTTATTATTAGAATCC